>Ga0265340_10000004_pt1 | contig 218649 bp, 188 predicted proteins | sample 4CB225metaG_FD_202082 | JGI IMG/M metagenome (GOLD analysis project Ga0265340, IMG submission 202082) | Rhizosphere microbial communities from Carex aquatilis grown in University of Washington, Seatle, WA, United States - 4-CB2-25 metaG | ecosystem: Host-associated > Plants > Roots >...
ACACGGCGATCCTCAACGGAACGCTGGAGCAGGCTGGCGCAGAACCGGTCCGCGAACACTAAACGCAGACAGCTGGCTGAACGCACGTAGTGCGTCAGCCGGGTAGGACAGGGGGCCCGTCGCGTTCACGCGGCGGGCCCCCTGTGCTCTTGAAGGAGTCACGCCGCTCCGCCGGGGATAGAGACAATGTGTGAAATCGATTGAACACGCATGCCCCGCTGGATACAGTCGCCCGACGATTCAGTGGATAACGAGCGGAGGCTGTTCAAAGATGAGACTGGGGTTGCGAAGGATGACCGGTGGACGACTGGCGCTGGGGGCGGTGGGGCTTGCCCTCGTGCTGTCCGGCTGCGGTGGCTCGAGCGTTGGGACGTCGACTCCAGGATCCACTCCCGCTGCCACGCTGCCCACGTTCGCGCTCGCGAGCCCGGTGCTGCCCAAGACGCATGTGCTTCCGAGCCATTACGCGTGCAACCCGAAGATCGGCGTGCCTCCGCTGAAATGGGCAGCGTTGCCAGCCAACACAGCCGAACTGGCCCTCGTGGTCTTCTTCATACAGAGAGGGCAACCCGAACCGCAGGCGGCACTGACTGGGTTGAAGCCGACACTCCGCGAACTGAAATCCGGCGTCATCCCGCATGGTGCGGTCATAGCCGCCAACAGCAAGGTGATCTGCCCCACGGCCGGAATTGTGGCGACCTACTTCATACGCGTGTACGCGCTCAAGGCTCCGGTCAAAGTGGCGCACGGGGCCAGCGTGGGCGCCGTCGTCACGGCGATCTCACCATTGGCCACCAGCGTCGGCTCGGTTGAAGTTCACTACAAGAGATAGTCAGCGCGTGGCGAGCTCGGCCGAGGGGTAGCTGGGGTCGAGCACGTCGAAGACGGGGACGCCTGGGATCGCCTCCTGGATCAGGGACCTCAGCTGTGCGGAGTCGAAGCGGTGCGAGCCGGGTGCGACCGGGTTGACGGTGACGGCCGCGAGCGCGATTCGATTGAGGACCTGGATACGCACCCCCTGGCGGCGGTACCAGGCCGGCCCTCGTTTGGCGAGGAACACCCTCGTGGGGTCGGCTACGACGACGTCGATCTCGCGACCGCGTCGAGCGGTGGCCTGCAGCAGGTCGCGCAGGAAGCGGTCGGGCAGCGCCCCCGAGACGATCAACGTATTCGCGGTTGGGTGGGCGTCGAGCCGTTCGGCTATCTCGCCGGCGTCCGCGCGAAGCGCGAATCGGGGCGGCAGCTCCACCGGCTCGCCGCGATCGCCCACGAGCAGGCTCAACGTCCCGTCGCGAGCGGCGGAGAGCTCTCGCAGGGATGGGCCGCTGTCGCGGCTCTCCTCGACGCTCGGCAGGCGGACGAGGTCGACGGCATCCCGGGTCTGTAAGACGACGTCGTCGAGGTCCTCGCCGAGAACCGCGCCGGTCGATATCACCAGTTGGTCGGCGACCGCGGGCGAGGAGGCCGCGCGGCGGTCTATGGCTCCGTCGATCAGCACCTGCTCGGCGCCGAACGCGAGCATCGCGTCACAGACGGCGCGCACGTCCTCGGCGGCGCTCGGCCCAGCCACCTCGATCGCGCCGGGACCGCGCAGGCGCGCGATCAGCACCCGCCCGAGCGGCGTCCTGATCGCGGTCTCTTCGAGGAGCTCGTGCGGCAGTGCGCTCGCCCGCAGCAGGGAGTCCGTGGTCGCCACGAGGCTGCCGCCCGGCATCTCGATACGCGGCTTCTCGATGCGGAAGTCGATCACGTCGCGCTCCTCGCCGTCGCGCCCGACTGACGTGACTCCCACGTGACGGCCGTCGGCTTCGAGCTCTCGCAGCAGCGTGCCGAGCGCGACGGTCTTGCCGGTGTTCTTCGCGAGCCCGACCAGCGCGAGCCGTCGCGCCGAGGAGGTCAGCTCGGAGAGGAGCACTCGGACACCCGCGCAGCTGTGCTGACGCGGTCGGCGAGCTCTCGCACGAGGAACGTCGCCAGGTGGTTGGGATAGGTGCCTTTGGAGAAGCCCGCGTCGTAGCCGAGCTCCTTGGCCAGCTCGTTCGACACGCGCGGCCCTCCGCACGCGAGGATCATCTGCCGTCGGCGCCCCTCCGCCTCGACCATCTCCACGAGCTCGGTGAGGTTGTGCACGTGCAGGTTCTGCTGGGTGACGGTCTGGGAGACGAGGATCGCGTCGGCCCCCACTTCGATCGCCTTCGCGACGAGCACGCTGTTGGGGACCTGGCTGCCGAGGTTGTAGGTCTCGAAGCACGGGTAGCCCTCGAGGCCGTGGCGGCTGTGGTAGCCCTTGAGGTTGAGCATCGCGTCGATCCCCACGCTGTGGGTGTCCGAGCCGGTGCTCGCGCCCACGACCACGATCTTGCGCCCCACGTGCTCCTCGGCGAAGCGCTCGACCTCGTCCTCGCTCATGTACTCGATGTCGAAGCCCTCGCCCTGCAGCGCGGTGAAGTCCACCGTCTGCGCGCAGCGCCCGTACATCACGAAGTACGTGTAGCCCTCGGTGAGGGACTCGTAGTGGACGACCTCCGGCTCCTCGAAGCCCATCTTGCCCGCGAGCTCGAGCGCCGCCTTGCGCGCCGCCAGCGAGTGGGGGACGGGCAGGGTGAAGCTCATCTGCACGAGGCCGTCGCCGAGATGGTCGGCGTACGGCTTCACGGTTGTGAGATCGATGGCCTTAGGCATAGCTCGCCTCGTCCGCGACCGCTGGGCGCATCAGCTCCACGACCGGGTTGAAGTAGCCGGGCTCCACGGTGACGATCCCCTCAATCCCTCGACCCTCCTCGACGCCGCGGCTGACGTCGCCGAAGGTCGCGTCCTCGATCGCCTGGAACAGGCCTGTCTCGGCGATCCGCTCGAGCAACTCGCGCGCGCCGGCGAGCACCTCGTGGGCGCGCGTCTGGATGATGCCACCGCGCTTGAACTCGATCTCATCGCCGAGGTCGTGGGCGGCGTTGAACACGTACTCCACGTTCTGCAGGCCGAGCACGCGGTCGTGGATGTGGGGAGTGAAGATCCCCTCGGTGGGCACGCCGATCGTCTGGATGCCCTGCCCGGTTGCGATCGTCACGAGGTTGAACAGGGCGTCGGTGGCGTGCGTGCGGAACAGGTTGCCGTCCATGTGTCTGGTGGGGGGCATGTACTTCACTGGGCAGTCGGGGAACAGCTCGCGAGTGAGCTGCGCCTGCGCCCACTCGTACAGCAGCCCGTTGCGCACCGGGGTGTCGATCTCGAACGCGTCGCCGAGCCCGATCTGCGCGTCGGGCACTCCGGAGTCGCGCGCGAGCTCGTGGTTGATGAACTGCGACGCGGTCACCGACGGCGCCGCCTCGATCGCGTCGGCGGTGCGCAGGTAGTTGTCCTCGCCCGTGTTGATCACCACGCCGAAGTAACCGTTGATCATGCGCGAGACGCGCTGGTCGATCAGGCCGCGGATGATGTTGATGTCGCGGTAGAGGATCCCGTAGAGGGCGTCGTTGACCATGTTGTCGAAGCCCTCCCACGCGCCCATCGCCGCGATCTCCGACATGCACAGTCCCGAGCAGAAGCTCGACAGGCGGATGTAGCGCCCGTGCTGCTCGGACCACTCGTCCATCGCCTCGCGCATGATGCGGAAGTTCGCCTGCGTGGCGAACGTGCCGCCGTAGCCCTCCGTGGTGGGGCCGTAGGGGACGTAGTCGAGCAGGCTCTGGGCGGTCGAGCGGATCACCGCGACGATGTCCCCGCCCGCCTGCGCCACCGCCTTCGCGTGCACCACGTCCTCGTACACGTCGCCCGTCGCGGTGAGCACGTAGCGCAGGGGAGCGTGACCGTCGCCGAGGCGCTCGCGCATCTCGCGACGGGTCTCGAAGCGGGCGGCGATCTCGCGCAGGCGCGCGCCGCACTCCTCGCTCACGCGCTCGTGGATCGCGGGCTCCTCTGCCATCTCCAGCGCACACAGGTCGAGCTCCGCCGCGCTTACCGCCTCCGCGATCTGCTGTGGGCCGCGGCCGGTTTGGATCATCGCGTTGCCCAGCCAGTGCGCGATCCCCTTGCCAAGCACGCCGCGGTCCTGGACGTGATCGACGAGCACGTTCGGCAGCGGCACGTCGAGATCGTTCGCGCCGTCCACGCCGAGCAGGCGTGTGACGCTGCGCTCGACCGACAGGGTCGTGCGCCCCTCCGTCCGCTCCGCGACCTGCTCGGCGATCCGCGTGGCCGCCTGGCGGCAGGCCGCCACCACGCCGGGGTCGAGATCGAGCTTGGGGGCGCCCACCTGGCTCACTGCAGATCTCTCACGATCGGGAACGGGATCACCTCGCGCAGCGTGTCGCGTTCGGTGAGGATCATCACGAGACGGTCCACGCCCATGCCGCCGCCGGCGGTGGGCGAGTAGCCGTACTCGATCGCGCGCGCGTATTCCTCGTCGTTGGGGTGCGGCACGTCCGCGTCGTCGATCATGCGCCGCTTGCGCTGGTCGACGAACCGCTGCCACTGGTCGACGGGGTCGTTCAGCTCGGTGTCGCCGCTCACGAGCTCGATGCCGCCGATCACCGCATCGAAGTGCTCGCCCAGCTCGGGGTGGACCGCATGGCGCTTGGTGATCGGGAACGGCTCGAGCGGGAAGTCGAACACGTGCGTCGGCTGGTTGATCGTGCTCTCGATCTGCTCCGAGTAGATGTCCGCGACGACCTCCGCCCACGTGGCGGCGGGGTCCATCGGCTCGTCCAGCACCTCGGCGAGCTGCTCGCGTGTGGACTCCATGAAGTCGAGGCCGAAGCGCTCCAGGATCAGCTCGCGCATCGTGACCCTCCGCCAGGGCTTGGCGAGGTCGATCTCCTCGCCGTTTCGTTTGATCGTCGTGCGTCCGAGCGCCTTCTGTGCGACGTCGCGGAACATCTCTTCGGTCACGGTCGCCACGTCGTTGTAGTCGGAGTACGCGCACATGAACTCGATGATCGTGAACTCGGGGCTGTGCTTGTGCGAGATCCCCTCGTTGCGGAACACCTTGCCCATGTCGTACACGTTCTCCATGCCGCCCACGATGCAGCGGTTGAGGAACAGCTCCACGGAGATGCGCAGGTAGAGGTCGCGGTCGAGCGCGTTGTGGTGCGTCGTGAACGGTCTCGACCCGGCGCCGCCCGCGAGCGACTGCAGAGCGGGCGTTTCGATCTCCACGAAGTTCCGCTCTGCGAGCCATTCGCGGATCGCCAGGATGATCTTGTTGCGAGTGACGAACAGCTCACGCGTGCTCTCGTTGGCCATCAGGTCCAGCTCGCGGTACCGGTATCGCGTCCCCGTGTCGCCGAGCCCGTGGTGCTTGTCCGGCGGCGGGCGCAGCGTCTTGGTCAGCAGCGTGCACTCGACCGCCTCCAGGGCGAGCTGGCCGCGCTGGGTCACGTACACGCAGCCGTCGACGCTCACGATGTCTCCGATGTCGAGGTTCAGGATCCGGTCGTAGGTCTCCTGCCCCAGCGAGTCGACGCGAAGCACGATCTGGATCGAGCCCGACAGGTCGCGCAGGTCCAGGAACGCTGTCTTGCCGTGGCCGCGACGCGAGATCAACCGACCCGCGACGAGGTAGCGCATGTCGGCGTGGCTGCCGTGCTCCAGCGCGCTCGGGTCGTGCGCCGCGAGCACGTCGGCGATGCGCGTGCGTGTCGCCCACAGGCTGACAGCCGGGTAGGGCTCGATCCCTTCGGCGCGCAGCCGCTCCATCTTCGCACGACGTTCGTCGAATTCCCCCTCCGGGGACGATGCGACCGCGCCGCCGTCCGCGCCGTCGACAACGACCGCGTCGGCAGTCGACTCGTCGCCCTGCTCCATCTCCTCCTGATCCTGTACTGGCATATCGAAGACGATCCTCTCAGCTGGGACGTGCTTGTCAAGCGGTCGCGCGGCGGTTTCCACGGACACGTTAGCGTTGGCCATGGGTCGCCCGACGTCACGATGCCGGGGCGAACGCGCGCGGGCACGGCGGAGCGGGCGAGCGTCAGTTGGGCCGACCGCAGTGCTGGAAGCCGTCGTGGGTGGCGATCGCGATCAGCTGCTTCTGGAGTTCGTGGCTCTTGGCGATCGTTTCTTCGCCTAGCTTCGCGTTCTTCGCTTTCGCCTCGACGGCCAGCTGCGCGGTGTAGTTGGCCAGCTGCTGCATGCCCGACAAGAGCGTCTGCCAGTCCTTCGACAGTGAGGAGGGCGCTTTCAACGCGCTCAGATCGGCGACGACCTGATGCTCGTACGTCGCGAGACCGAGCCCGGTTTGGGCAACCTTCTGCAGCGTGTGCGCACCGCGCAGATTCGTCACGTGCCCGAGGGCCGCGTTGGCGGCCGCGACGCGCGCGTTCATCTGCTTGCAGATCGGGTCCGCCTGCGCGATCAGCTTGGCGTTTGGGCTGCTGCCGCTGCCGCCGCCGCAGCCGGCGAACAGCGCGGCAAGGATGACGAGATACGAGAGCCTGCGTGCCATGAGGACCGACGATCTCCTGCTTCACGGGGACGATTGACGGCGCGACCCTATTGCCTGGGTTTCTCCAAAGCCAGCGATTGAGCCGATTGTCTCGGACTCTTCGATCGTCTGATCGGGGCGTGCGGGTCAGGCCATCGGCAGCGACATGCCCACCGGCTTGCGGCTCTCGGCCGGCGCGGAGGGTGTCGGCGCAACCTCGACGAGGGGCAGCGTCGGCAGCTGCGGGGGCGCCATCGCGATCAGTCCTCTCGCGACCTGGCGAATCGCCTGCGAGGCAGGGTCGTCGGGGTCCTCGATCACGAGCGGCACGCCGTTGTCGGCCTGCTCGCGCAGCGGCATCGTCAGCGGCACCTTGCCGAGCAGCGGCACGTCGAGCTCGTCCGCCAGTTCTTGGCCGCCGCCCTCGCCGAAGATCGTGAAGCGCTCGCCCGCGGGTGTGGTGAAGCTGGACATGTTCTCGATCACGCCGCCGATCTCGAGTGAGACCTTGGCTGCCATCTGCGCCGAGCGGCGGGCGACTTTCTGCGCGGTCGCCTGGGGCGTCGTGACGATCATGAACTGGGCTTGCGGCAGCAGCTGCGCGAGCGTCATCGACACGTCGCCAGTGCCCGGAGGCAGGTCCACAAGGAGGTAGTCGAGGAAGCCCCAGTCGACGTCCTGCAGGAACTGCGTGAGCGCCTTGTGCAGCATCGGTCCGCGCCACACCACCGCCGCGTCCTCCTCCACGAAGAAGCCGATCGACATCACCTTCACGCCATGGGACTCGAGCGGGATGATCTTGCGCGCCGCCGACACGTCCGGGCGCGTCGCGCCGAGCCCGTACATGCGCGGGATCGAGTAGCCCCACACGTCCGCGTCGAGGATCCCCACGCGCTTGCCTTCGCCCGTGAGCGCCGCGGCGAGGTTGGCGGTCAGCGTGGACTTGCCCACGCCGCCCTTGCCCGAGCCGATGCACAGCACGTTGGCCACCTGGGCCAGCGCGCCGGCGGGCAGGCTCGCGCGGCCGAGCTTCTGCTGCAGGGCGCTCTTCTGCTCGTCGCTGAGCACGTCGAAGTACACGTTCACGTGCGTCACGCCCTCCAGCGCGCCCACCGCGTCCGCCACGGACGTCTGGAAGTGGCCCTTGATCGGGCAGCCTGGCGTCGTCAGCGAGACGGTCACGTCGACCACCCCGTTGGGGCTCGGCTCGATCGAGCGGACCATGTCGAGCTCGACGATCGAGCGATGCAGCTCCGGGTCGATCACGACCTCGAGCGCTTTGAGAATCTCATCCTTGCCGACCACGAGGGCTCATTGTGACAAACGCTGGCGGGCAGCCCGTGGCGAGTGTCGTTAAAGCGATCCGCGGGCGGTGGGGGCCGCCCGCGGATCGAGGGAGGAGAGGGTGCTACTACTGCCGACGGGATATGAGGTCGGCAGACTTTCCGCTTCCGGCCTCTCCGAGCCGGGCGGGGAAGGTGGTCGGTCTAGACGAGGCTGAGGATGCGCTCCTGGACCTTGGTCGCGAGCTCGGGCACGCGACCCGCGTACTCGGGAACCTTGTTCGCGAGCTCGCTGCTGTTCTTCGCGATCGCTTCGCGTCTGGCGTCGATGTCGCTGACCGCGCTCTCCACCACACGGCGACGCTGGCGCAGTTCGCGCTCGACGCGGACGCGGGCTTTGCGGACCTCGCGCTCGAGGCGGTTGCGGGCCGTCACGCCACGACGCTCGAAGCGACGCAGCTGCGCCTGGGCCTTCGTGCTGGAGGAGTACGTGGACACGGTGTCGCTGACGGTCTCGACCACCCGGTCGCGAGCGATCAGGGCCGCGCCGACGGGGATCAGCACGGCGCGCTCGGCGTAGTCGCCGACCACGCCGGCGGTCTCGCGTGTGGCGGTCTGCGTCTGGCGCAGAGCCGACTCGGCCTGGTGAGCCGCACGGGTGCGTGCGCCCTTGGCGTGGGTGGCTTTAGCCTTCGTGGTGCCGCTGGCTGCGCGGGCTTTGGCGACGGCGGGTTTGCTCGCTGCTTTTGCGCGAGGTTTGGCGGCTTTGGGGGAAGTTGCGGGGGCGGTGGGCATCTGAAGCTCCTATCTCTGTCTCGCCGGGTGCGAGAACACGGGTAAGTGGTCGAACACCTGTTTGTAACCCGTGTGGAGAAGATCGTTACAGCTTGATCGTAGCACCGCGTGAAAACCCTGTAACCAGGGGCTCTGCGCTCGGCTACTTTGTAACAGGAGGAACATGCGTTCGGGCGGTGCTTCCAGGCTCGTCGGCGTCTCGAGCGTCCATCCGCGCGATCCACAGGTCGGGCTGCTCGAGCTCGGCCGTGGTCGGCAGGGCGTGCGGTCCGCCCCACGCGCGCGCGAGGGATTGCGACCCGCCCGTCCGCACGACCTCGTCGCAGAAGCGCCGCCCGATCTCGTACTGGCGCATCTTCAGCTCCAGCCCGAGCAGCCGCTCGAGCACGCGCCAGGGCAGGGGGCGGTTCTCGCGCCGGCGGTTCATCGCGGCGCGCAGCTTCGGCAGCGAGGGGAGCATCTCCGCGCCGATAGCGTCCATCGTGTGCTCCGCGTGTCCCTCGATCAGCGACATCGCCGCCTGCATCCGCTCGACCAGCTGCCAACGATCCTCGCCGAGCGTCAGCCGCAGCAGCTGTCCACTCCGTGCGCGCTCGAGCATCTCGCGCAGCTCGGCCGGGTTCGGAACCTTCCCGCCCAGCCCGCCCAGCCCGTCGCGAAGATTCGACGCCCATCCGCCGCGGCGCCCGTCCTTGAGCTCATCGCTCTCCTCGCCCGCGAGCGTCACCTGCAGCCCCTCGAGCAGCTCCGCGAGCATCCCTCCGAGGTGCTCGCGCAGCCACGGCGCTCCCGAGAACTGGACCGCGTGGGTGATCTCGTGGATCGTCACCCACAGCACGAGCTCGTCGCGGTCCACCGCGAGGTTACGCGCGGCCTGGGCGAGGTTGGGGGCGAGCAGCAGCAGGCGGGGGGCGACCGAAGCGTCGAGCAGCGCGAGGTCGTACTGGCCGAGCACGCGCTGGGAGAGCATCCCCGTCAGCGCGCCCACCTGCGCGCCGAGCAGCAGCCCCGAGGCGGAGCGCAGCGGGCCCGCGAGGAAGCCTTCCTCCTTTGCCATGCGCTCGGTCAACGGCGCGAGCATCGGGCGCATGCTCTCGAGGTTCGCCGCGATCCACTCGGAGCGATCGACCGCCTCCAGTGGCGGCAGGTGCGCGGGCAGCTCGAGGCCGCTGTAGGCGCTCACGCGCTCGGCGAAGTCGTGTGCGAGCGGCTCGACGGTCGCGGCACGCACCCCCCCGTGCGGAGGCGAGCCGGCGATCAGCTCTCCGATCCGCTGGGCGGTACGCCAGTCGATGAAGTCCACCGCAAGAGCGTAGCCCGGCGGGCGCGCTGTTCCGCGCGTAACCTTCCAGTTGTGTCTGGCTCAAAGATCGCGCCCGTGCCGCCTCAGGCCAACTCGCGCGTGGAGCACGGCGGCGGTTTCCTCAAGCGGGCGGAGGTGCGCGACGTGCTCGCGTGGATGCGTCTGCTGGTCGATCCGCAGGACGCCGCAGCTGTCGTGCGCGCGCTGTCCAGGCCGCCGATCGAGCTGCGCCAGGTGGAGCTAGCGCGCGTGATCCAGGTAGCCCGCAGGCGCAAGCTGGACCTCGTGGTCGGCCTCGCCGCCGCGACCGAGTCCCCGCACGTTCCGCCGGAGGCGCGCGAACGCATCCAGCGCTTCGTGGAGCTCCACCGCGGCGCGGCCGGCGAGCTGGACGTGATCGCCCCGGACGTGTTCCTCGGAGGCCTGATCGAGCGCCTCGGTCTGCGCGGGCGCCCGCTGCTGGCGCCCGAGGACGCCGCCGTGCAGCGCGCGAGCCTCGAGCGGCTGCACGCGCTCGCGGTGGACTTCGTACGCGAGCGTCCGGAGTCGAGCACGCGCGACCTCGTACGCCACCTCGCCACGGTCGTGCCGGAGGCTCACACGGAAGCTCCGCCGGATCTCGCTTTCGCCGCGGCCGAGGCTGAGGCGAACGCAGATCAGCCCGCGTCCGCGGACGTGCTCTCCGAGCAGCTCGAGACGACGCTGCGGCTGCTGCGCGAGGAGGTCCTCGACAGCGTCGCGCGGATCGGCGGGCGGCTCGGCGAGCTGCGGCTGGACACCGACCTCGACATCTCCCACGGCGTGGTGCGCTACCTGGAGCTGCTGAAGCTCTCCGCACTGCTGCAACGGCCCGAGGGGCAGGACCTGGAGGATGCGCTCGCGGACGTCAACGCGCGCCTGCTCGCGGCCACCACCCCGCTCGAGCGCGAGATCTTCCAGACCTCGCCGCTCGACGACACGCTGCTGAGCGGCGGCGGCGACGATCGCGCCCGCGCGCAGGCGCTGCTGCCAAGGGAGGAGCACTCGCTCGGCCCGTTCCTGCCGCGCAGGGGGATCGGCCTCGGCCTGTCGGCGTCGGACATCCAGACATACCGCAGCTGTCCGCTGAAGTACAAGTTCGCGCGTGTGCTGCGCATCCCCGTCGAGCAGACGATCCACCAGCGCTTCGGCATCGTCGTCCACCAGGTGCTCGAGCGCTACCACTCCGACGGGCACGCCACGCTCGCACAGATGCTCGACCTGCTTGACGCGGGCTGGCGCCGCGCGGGCTTCGGCCCCGGCGATCGGGATCGCGAGCTGTTCGAGAAGGCCCAGACCGCGCTCACCCGCTACCACGCGCGGCTGAGCGAGCACGACGCCGAGCCGGTGTGGTTCGAGCGCCAGTTCGACTTCCGCGTCGGGCCGCACCACCTGCGTGGCCGCGTCGATCGCGTCGACCGTGTCGCCGGCGCCGACGACGCCGAGTACGAGCTGATCGACTACAAGACCTCGCGGCCGAAGACCGTCGAGCAGCTGAAGGACGACGTGCAGCTGTCGCTGTATGCGCTCGCCGCGCGCGAAGCGTGGCAGCTGGAGTCCTCGCGCCAAGCTTACTACTACGTGCTCGACGACCTCAAGGTGCCCGTGCCGCGCGACCAGCGCGACGCGGAGGCGGTCAAGCAGATCGTGCTCGAGGTGGGAGAGGGCATCCTCGCGCAGGAGTTCGAGCCCACTCCCTCCCGTACCGCGTGCTCGATGTGCGACTACCGGATCGTGTGTCCGGCGGCCGAGGCGTAGGCCTCTCACGCTACTTACCCTCGCGCCCCCGTTGCCGCAGGAACCGCTGGAATTCCCGCGCGAGCGCGTCGCCCGACGGCACCTCATCGGGCGAGGTCTGATCCTCGCTGTCCGCAGCCTGCTCGAGCCGTTCCACGAACGCCTGGATGTCGGGGTCGCTCTGCACCGCGAGCCCCACCTGGCGCTCGTAGTCGGCCGCGGCGGACTCCAGCTCGGACACGTCCACCGACACGCCGATCAGCACTTCCACCCGCCGCAGAAGAGCGAGCGCCGCCTTCGGGTTGGCGGCCGCCGCCACGTAGTGGGGGACCGACGCCCACAGGCTCGCCGACGGTAGGCCCGCGTCCGCGCACGCGGTGTGCAGCACGCCCACGATCCCGGTCGGCCCCTCGTAGCTGGACGGCGTCAGCGCCAGACGCTCCAGCAGCGCCGCGTCGGAGGCGTGGCCGGTCATCGCGACGGGGCGTGTGTGCGGCATGTCGCCCAGCAGCGCTCCGAGCGAGACCACCATCTGCACCCCCAGCGCCTCCGCCAGGTCGACCACGTGTGCGCAGAACGCCCGCCAGCGCATCGACGGCTCCACGCCCTGAACGAGCACCAGGTCGCGTGGGGCGCGCGGCGCACCCGCTTCGAAGAACTCCACCGTCGGCCACGTGATCTCCCGCTTCTCGCTCTCCCCGAAGCGGATGCTCGGCCGGTTCGTCTGGAAGTCGAAGAACTCCTCCGAGTCGATGTGCGCGAAACGTCGCGCGTTCAAGGAGGAGGCGAGGAACGACACGGCGCTCGACGCCGCGTCGCCGGCATCGTTCCAGCCCTCGAAAGCGCACACCATGGCCGGGGCCCTGAGGCCATCCGGACGGCGGTCCCAGATGAGGGGCTGCATCCGAACCACCGTACATCATGAGTCCGTGTCCTCCGCCACGCGTCCAGCGCCAGAGCTCCCCAACACCGTCGCCACGTTGCGCGATCAGGAGGAGGTCGACGGGCTGTTCGCATGCACTCGCAAGGAGCGCCAGATCTCCCGCGCCGGCACGCCCTACCTCACGGTCGAGCTGCGCGACAGCACCGGCACGATCCGCGGACGCGCCTTCCGCGAAGCGGACGTCCTCGCCGGTCGCTTCGAGCGCGGCGAGCTCGTGCGCGTGCGCGGTCGCGTCGAGCGCTTCCGCGACGAGCTGCAGATCGCGCTGCGGTCGATCTCACGCGCCGAGGGCGAGGAGGCCGACCCGACGGTGTTCCTGCCCACCGCCTACCGCGACCTCGACGAGCTGGAGGGTTTCTTCGAGCACCTCGCGCGCGAGGTCTACGACCCGGGGTGCAAGGCGCTGCTCGCCGCGATCCTCGCCGACGCCGCCCTGCGCGCGGAGATCCGTCGTGCGCCCTGCTCGATACCCGTGCACGCCGGCGCGCCCGCCGGCCGCGGCCCGTCCGGCCACCATGCCTACCTCGGCGGGCTGCTCGAGCACACCGTCGCCGTCGCCACGCTCGCGCTGGAGTGCTGTCAGCTGCACCCGCGTCTCGATCGAGACCTGCTGCTCACCGCCGCGCTCGTGCACGACCTCGGCAAGACGCGCGAGTTCACCTACGGCGCGGACATCGAGCGCAGCGACGAGGGCCGCATGCTCGGCCACGTCGAGCTCGGGCTGCGGCTGATCTCACGCTATGCGCCCACCAAGCTCGAGGGCGAGCGGCGGCTGGCGCTCGATCACTGCGTGATGCTCCACCACGGGCCCGAGGCGGCCTCGGGGCAGCGGTTCGCCTCGGCCGAGGCGCTCGCGCTTCACCGGCTCAACGCGCTCGACGCGCAGGTCAAGGGGGCGTTGGAGCATGGGGGGTTTGGCGGGAAGCGGGTGGATTGACGGCTTGAGACTGGTGAGCGTCGGTCTATGTGAAGCTCCAGCCTTGATTGCGGATGAAGCTGAGCGCATTGACGCACGGCACTCGCAGGGCCGTGCATACCGAGGGTATCTTCGGCTTGGTGTCTGTCCCGCCTTTCTCCTCGGTGACGACGGTCAGGCTTCTGACCTGGGCAGTGGCAATGACGAACGGATCTGCTCCATTGCGGTTCTTTGTCGCCTTCATAAGAAGCGGGTGCTGGGCGAGGACTTCGCTCGTTGCGCGCTGAATAGCGTCGTCAAGCGGGACGAACAAATGCGGACGCGCGTTGATCCACTTGGCGAGGTCGTCCTCTTGCCTCTCCAGCTCGACGCGCACCTCGTCGGGACAGAGCACCTCCTGCTGAGTGATGAGTTCGTCCAGCTTGATCCAAAGGCCGGGAAAGACGTCGGGCGGATATGAGCGCGACCAGCACTCGATGAGCACACTCGTATCGAATCAGTAGGGCATTAGTCGCGGGCGCCGCCTGTGGACGCTAGCTTGGCTTCGAGCTTAGGTAGCCCGTTGAGCTTGATCTCGAGGTACTCAGACAGGTCTGATCCTGTGATGGCGCGCCGGTAGTAGGCATCGAGCGCCGACTCGATAAACCCTCGGCCGAGATCGCGGATCATCATCCTGTAGTAGCTCGGGCCTCCCGAACGCTCGTCTTCTTGCCGCTTACGCTTCTGCTCCTCACGGAACACCTCGTAGCCTGCCCGATATTCGGCCTCCTTTTCCTGCAGAAAGCCCCAGTCTGCGAGGCCAACGGAGTACAGGCGGCGCACGACGGCTTCCCGACTGGTGGAGTACTTCTCGGACAGGCTGCGAATGGTGTCCTCGCTCCAGCGCATGTCGGCAGGCGGATCTTGGAGCGTCGGCTCTGCGCGGAAGGCATCAAGAGGCATCAGCACGGCAGCAGCAACTTGGTTGCAGAAGATCTCGATCTCGTCTGTTGGTCCGCGGGGCTGCTGCCGTGGTAACGCATCGCAAACTCCGTCTGCGTGAAGCAGCACGTGCGCGAACTCATGGAGCAGGGTGAAGATCCGGCCGCGTGGGAAGTCGCCGCCGTTGAGTACCACGACCGGCAGGTGAGTCATAGAGATCGAAAAACCCCGCATCTCCTTAAGGGGGATCGACTGAGCCTGCAGGACGAGAACATCGAGCCTGGATACCGCGTCAAGCCATGCGTTGAGCGCACGCCTGGGATCGCGCCATGTCGCCTGTTGTGTGAGGGTCACCCCAAGAAGTGACCGAGTAGCGGCCCCATACAGCTCAGAGTCGGTCGTCGGCTCGTCGAGCATGGGCGCGGCACCTACCGGCTCGTCAGCGAGCTCGCGCAGCTCGATAGCTGCCTCGCGCACGGCATGAGCACGGCGGATAACAGCCAGCAGCCCAGGTGACAGCTGTCCAAGTTGGGTGTCTGGCAGGCGCCGATAGTCCCTGAGTGGCTGAAAGTCGAGCGGTGGCTCGGGAAGGTAGAAGATCGCCAGTGGGCGCTTATAGACCTTCGCTGCCATCCGAAGCTGCGCGATGGTTGGGCGAGTCGAGCCTGACTCCCAGGAGCGCAGGCGGTCCTCGCTCACCCGTAGCTTGGCGGCGGCAGCGTCGAGGCCGAAGCCCGCCGACTGGCGTACCCAGCTGAGCAGTTCGGGCTTGATGAGTGCGTCAGGAGTACGTGCCATCTTGATGGTCTATCAGGAGCCTACGCACGTCTCCCGATACTTGCGCTTCGCGGCATAGCTCGCCAGCTCAAGCCTGAGGAAGGCCTCATGTGTGGAGGTTGGTCCATGGATCGGCCGGGACCGGTCCGGCGCTATCGCGTACTGCTTCCATGTCCTCGGCAAACCCGGGGTCGGGAGGCGCAGGGTGCTCCAGTAGCCGTGTGAGCGCCTCTTTGAGGGGCCGGCCCCGACGGCGGGAGGCGCCCATCTTCCACGTTAGGTACCGCGCAGTAGGTACAAATATGTACCGGCAAAGCGGTACGATCCTGTCACGGCAGGATCTCATCTCGGCCTGTCCGCCAGCGGCGAAGCCCGCCGCAGCCACTCTCCGAAAAGCGGGTCGACGATGTACCAGGTGCGGTCGCGCAGATCGACCAACCCTCGCCCCTGCAGCCGCACGAGCGCCGGGCGCACGCGCGAGTGGCTGGAGAACCCGTACCGGGCGGCGATCGGTCGACTATTGACGTGCTCGCCGCCGCGGTCCGCCAACAGTTGCAGCGCGCGAATCTCGTTCACCTCGCCCTCGTCTCCGTTCATCAGCACGTTGAGCACCGAAGCGAACTCCGACCGCTCGATCGTCTGCACGAGCCGATCGTGCGCGGCTGTCGCTGTTTCGAGCGTGACTCGGTCGCCGGCGGGCGTCGCCGTCCAGCACTCCCACGCAAGCTGCTGCGTGCTGCGGGGGTGGGCATGAGTGGCGTTGAGCAGATAGCTCAGCGCATCCTCGTCTGCCGGCTTGCCCGTCTCCTCGAACTGGAAGTCGAGGTACTCGAGGAAGTCCACGCGGCCGATCACAGGCAGCTGCATCTGCGCAGCCTCGCCAAAGATCGGCTGATGGGAGTCCTCGAGCATCATCTTCAGGGCGTTGCGGATCGACCCCGTGAACAGCAACGAGACGTGGTTGGAGCCAGAGCTCATGAGCGCCGAGCGGATAATCGCCAGCGGATCGCCGGGGCAGTGGCGCAGCCGCTGGAACTCGTCGAACACCACCACTAGGTGATCCGAGAGCGAGCGCAGCGCGAGCAGCTGCGCGTGCAGAGCCTCCGCATCCTGTGCCGGATTGGCCACCGCGCTCTTCACCGAGCCCTTGATCACCCTGATGTCGAAGCCGATCTCCTTCTCCAGCGCTCCGATCTGGCGCTGCGCGGCCCGTCGCATGCTCTTCGTCGGATGGCTGGTCATCGCATCGTGCACGCACCCGATGAACCCCGGGATGCTCACCACTCGCTGGAGGTTGACTTTCACAACGTCGAACGGCGGCGCGTCGTTGCCGTGGCTCTTCGCGAGCTCGAGAGCGAGCTGGTTCACGAACGTGGTCTTGCCCGTGTCGCGCGGTCCGAACAGCGCCACGTTCGTCTGGCCCTTCAGCGTCAGCGCAACCTTGTTCGCGAAGGCCTCCATGCCCACGATCTTCGACGGGTCGTCGAGCGGACGATCCCAGATGAAGGGGTTCAGAACGGCGGGCACTTCAGTGGATTGTACCATCTAGGCGGTACCGAAATGTACCGGTATGCCGGTACGGAGCCAAAGGCATCCAGCGGCTGGGCAAAATCGCCCTCCAACCCCGGTCAAGGCGACCCCGGGCCCTGCCGATAGGAAACGGTGATGGGCGACAGCGCCACGCCAACCCTCGCATCACGGAAGACCGCAGGCGCGGAGGAGGACCCGACCGAGCGCAGGGCGGCTCCGCGGGACCTCGACCGCGTGCCCAACGGCCTGCATCCGCCGCGCCATCCCGGCCGCTCCACGCGCATGATCGGCGAAGTGGTCGTCGACCTCGGCTTCTCCGATCGCGAGGCCGTCGAGGAGGCGGTGTCCGCCGCCCGCGCGCAGGGCCGTCCCACGGGCCTCGTGCTCGTCGAGCGCGGCATCCTGCGCCACGACCAGCTCGCCCGCGTCGTCGCCGAGCGCTTCGGCCTGGACTTCGTCGACCTGTCCGTCTTCGACCTCGACATGGGCGCCGCCAACCTGATCAGCTCGGAGACCGCCAAGCGCTACCAGGCCCTGCCCGTCGGCTACGCCGACGACGGCGCGCTGCTCGTAGCGATGGCCAACCCCACGAACGTCCTCACGATCGACGACATCGGCATGATGACCGGCCGGCGGATCCGCCCCGCGGCCGCATCGGTGGAGGACCTCAACCTGCTGCTCACGCGACTCGTCCGCATGGACGACTCGATCGAGGACATCGCCGACGAGGAGCACGACGACTCCGAGAGCGACCTGCAGCTCGACGACGTCGACGCCGGCGCGCCCGTCATCAAGCTCGTGCACTCGATCGTCGCCCAGGCAGTCCAGCAGGGCGCCTCCGACATCCACGTCAACCCCGAGGAGGGCGACACGCGCGTGATGTTCCGCGTCGACGGCGTGCTCGCGCCCGCCGCCACCGTCAAGCGCAAGATGGCCGCCGCGGTGGTGTCGCGCATCAAGATCATGGCCGAGCTCGACATCTCCGAGAAACGCGTCCCGCAGGACGGCCGCTTCGCGCTCGGCGTCGACGGGCGTCGCGTGAACATCCGCGTCGTCACGCTGCCGCTCGTCAACGGCGAGGGCGTCGTCATGCGCATCCTCGACTCCGGCGTGGTCGTCGACGACATCGACTCGCTCGGCATGCAGCCCGCCGACGCGAAGCGCTTCAACAGCGCCATCCACCGCCCCAACGGCGCCGTGCTCGTCACCGGCCCCACCGGCTCGGGCAAGTCCACCACCCTCTACACCGCGCTCAACGCGCTCAACGACGGCGAACGCTCGATCATCACGATCGAGGACCCCGTCGAGCAGCGCATCGCGGGCGTCAAGCAGATGCAGATCGCCCCCAAGGCCGGCGTCACCTTCGACGTCGGGCTGCGCTCGATGCTGCGCGCGGACCCCGACGTGATCATGGTCGGCGAGATCCGCGACCGCCAGACCGCGCACATCGCCATCGAGGCCGCGCTCACCGGGCACCTCGTGCTCTCGACGCTCCACACCCGCGACGCGCCCAGCGCGCTCGGCCGCCTGATCGACATGGGCATCGAGCCGTTCCTCGTCTCCTCCGCCGTCGACTGCATCGTCGCCCAGCGACTGGTGCGGATGCTCTGCGTCCACTGCAAGCGCCCGCAGACCCTGTCCGAGTCGGTGCTCGCCGACCACGGGCTCGCCGGCGCGGAGCCGTATGAGCCGGTCGGCTGCTCGCGCTGCGGCGGCTCCGGCTACCGCGGCCGGGTGGGCGTGTACGAGGTGATGTCCGTCAGCGAGCCGATCCGCACGATGATCCTCGAACGCTCCTCGGTGGACGACATGGTCGCCGTCGCCGTCGAGGAAGGCATGCTCCGCCTGCGAGAGGACGGCATGGCGAAGGTCCGCGCCGGGCTCACCTCGATCGCTGAGGTCGAGCGCATGACGAACAGCATGCTGTAGACGAGCGCGTCGACGCCGACTCGTCTTCAGTAGGAGACAGGCGCCGCGGCGTGCCACGGCGTGCCACGGCGTGCCAAGGCAGCGGCTAGGTCCCCCGGCATGTCTGTCGCCGTGCGGCTTTTTACCGTCTCCGCGAGACTTGGGCGGCCGGAGCGCGGTGTCTTGCGCCGGCTGCGCACTAAATCGAACTTGTCCGCGAGTTGGACTCTTGCCATGGTCTGGGCTGTGTCTGGGGAAAGGGTCTCGATATCGGTCGTGGTGAGCAACCTGAACGGTGAGCGCTATCTCCCGCGCCTGCTCGAGACCCTCGTGGAGCAGCGCGGTGTGGACACGGAGATCATCGTGGTCGATCGTCACAGCACGGATAGCTCGTCGGAGATCCTGGAGCGCTATCCGGCGGTCCGTGTCGTCCGAGAGCCGCCGGAGTCAGGGCTGGTGGCCGGCTACGCCGCCGGCGCGAAAGAGGCCTGCCACCCGCTGCTGTTCTTTTGCAACGAGGATCTCTACCTCGACGAGCACTGCCTTGCGGAGCTCGCGTCGCGCATCGATGTGCAGAGCACGATCGCGGCAGCCGACCCCTGGCAGTGGACCTACGACGGCAAGCAGTGGATCCATGGTGGAACGCGGTTCCGCCGCAGCCCGTGGCACATCTACTCGCCCTTCCCGTTCAGGATGCACGAGTTCACCGTGCCCCTCCCAGATCGGTCGGTGATCCCGTTCGCCTGTGCGGGAGCGGTGATGATCGACGCGGCCGTCTACAGGGAGCTCGGCGGCTGGGACGACAGCTTCTTCCTCGACTACGAGGACATCGACCTCTTCCTCAGGGCCTGGCAGCGCGGCTGGTCCTGCGTGACGGTCCCCGAGGCGCGCGTCTTCCACGCGGTTGGCTCCGCCAACGCGCAGATCGTCGGTGGCGAACGCGTGAGCCGGCGCCGTTACATCTCCCATCGCTCGAACGTCGTGGTCATCCCCTTCAAGTACTTCTCTCCCGCGTTCGTCGTCGTCGGGCCGCTGAACTGGCTGGCGACGGTGTGCGCCAACGCGCTGCGTCTTCGTTGGCGTTCGATCGGGCTCGACCTCGTGGTGCTGGGCGACGTCGCGCGCCGCCTGCCGGCGGTCCTCGCGTTTCGCCGGCGCAACCGCCCGTGGAACCGCCGCAGGCCGGGACAGAGGTTCTTCCTCGACTCCCAGTTCGGGCCCGAAGCCGACGCCGCTCGGTGATGTCGGCCGCACCTCCCGCCAGAGCGCTCGTAACCGGCGCCGCCGGCTTCATCGGCTCGCACGTCGTCGACGGCTGTCTCGATCTCGGCATGGACGTCGTCGCGACGGACGATCTCTCGGGCGGCTATGTCGAGAACGTCTCGAGTCGAGCGGTGTTCGTCGCGGGAGATCTGCGCGACGCGGCGTTCGTCGCCAGCCTGTGGAGCGACCACGCGTTCGACTACGTCTACCACCTCGGGGCGTATGCCGCGGAGGGTTTGTCGCACTTCGTTCGCGCTTTCAACTACCGCACCAATCTGGAGGCGAGCGTCAACCTGATCAATCAGGCGGTGATACACGAAGCGCGTCGCTTCGTGTTCACCTCGTCGATAGCCGTGTACGGTCACGGGCAGGTCCCGATGACCGAGGACATGATCCCCGTGCCCGAGGATCCATACGGGATATCGAAGTACGCGGTCGAGCTGGACCTCGCGGCCGCGGCGAAGATGTTCGGGCTCGACTACACGATCTTCCGTCCGCACAACGTCTACGGCGAGCGCCAGAACATCGCCGACAAGTACCGGAACGTGATCGGCATCTTCATGAACGCGGTGCTCAGGGACGAACCGATGCGGATCTTCGGCGACGGTCGTCAGACGCGGGCCTTCTCGCACATCGCCGACGTCGCCCCCATCATCAGTCGCTCTCCGTTGGTCGAGCGGTCACGCAACGAGGTCTTCAACATCGGCGCCGACCAGCCCTACACGGTCCTCGAGCTCTCCGCCGAGGTCGCGGACGCGTTTGGCGTCGAGCGCCGCGTCGAGCACGAGCCGCCTCGCAACGAGGTCGTGCACGCGTACTCGGACCACACGAAGGTGAGACGGGCATTCGATCCCCCCGCGCCGATCCCGCTGGACGCGGGTATCCAGCGGATGAGCGCATGGGTGAGGGACCACGGCGCTCGCGAACCGGTCGAGTTCCCGGGGGCGATCGAGGTCGATCGCAAGCTGCCGCCCAGTTGGCGGGCGAAGTAGGTCTCACCAGTGAGTGGACGGCGTCGCGCGCACGCACGACGCCGTCCACGGCGAGGGTCCTATTTCTTCTTGGCCGTGCTCTTCTTGTGGCCCTTCTTCTTGCCTTTCTTGTGCGCCTTGATCAGCGGCTTCGGGTCCAGGCGGGTGCTGCCCGAGTACGCGTCCGGTTTGCAGCCGTTGGGCCGGCCGAGATCGAACGGGCCTGAGATCGCCTGGACGATCGCGCCTTTTTCCAGATACGCGTAGGTGACCGTCAGCAGCGGATCCACGCGCGGCTCCACGCACAGCTTCGTGCCGATCGCGAACTGCCCGGTGATCTGCTCATAGCCGGCTTTCGCCGCGCCCACGCAGTTGAGCGCGTAGCCCGGAACTTCGCCCGAGCACGAGAACGTGTCGTTCAGCGGCGTCCCCGCTGGGATGCTCGTCAGCAGCGGCGGGCTCTGGACGCCCGTGACGGGGATCTGCGCCTGCAGCTGGTAGCCGGTGATCGGGCCGCTGCAGTGGAACGTGTACTTCACCTGCTGTTCTTCGCTGCCCGGTTCCGGCGTGCCGGCCGAGAGGCCGCCGAAGCAGTTGTAGTTGTTCGGGTTGTTTTCTTCGGCGTGGCTCAGGGTCGGTGTGGCGAGCAGCAGGCCGAGCGAGCCCACGATCGCGGCTAGCCACCATGTGGCCTTGCGGTGGGCTGTCTGGAATGCGTGCAACGTGGGTCTCCGTTCGTTGGTTGATGGGTGCGTCATGAGTGCAGGAGCTTTTCCAGGCTCTGCGTTGGTGAAGCGGGGTTGAAGGGGGTGGAGGCGCTCGCTCCCGCGGTCACGAATGGCGAGATCAGCAGCGCGCCGACGGGAGGCTGGGAGGTGAGCGTCGCGCTCTGCGAGCCGGTCGGCAGGCCGCTCGCGCCACCGGCGGCGATCGCGCCGAACGTCACCACGATCAGGCCGCTCGAGCGGTAGGTCGCGCTGCTCGTGATCGTCGGAAGGGTCGCCTTGAGGAATTCATCCGCCGCCGTCAGCGCCCCGGGCGTGCCGGCGGCGCACTGCGCGCCCGCCGCTCCTTCGGGGCACGGCGGCTGCACGATCGTGTCCACCACCTGGGGACCGCTCGTGGCCATCAGGGCCGCGTCGTTTGCGAACGCGCTCGCCTCGATCGCCGACCAGCCGCTCAGCACCGTGCCCGTGGGCGCCGCCTGGGCGTTGATGTAGGGGGCTCCCGTCGGCGCTTCGAGGGCGCTCGCGAACGTCGAGCCCGACAGCTCGATCAGCCACACGTTCGTGACCGGCGGCAGTTTGACCGGGGCGGCTTTGGCTTTGCCTTTGCCCGCGGGCGTGGTCGAGTAAGGCGCTGAGCTTTCTTCCGAGGAGTTCGTGCCTGCCGACGGCTGCGCCGTCGAAGCGGCCTTCCGGGCGCGTCGTTTACGCGCGCGAGGGGTCGCCTGCGCGACCGTCGCGGGCGGCTGGACGGCGCTCGTGTGTCCGACTCCGGCGGCCGCGAGCAGCGAGGGCAGCAGCGGCAGGCGCGTCCCTACGGCCAGCGAGCTCGTCGGGGTGGGGCCGATCGCCGCGCCGACCGCGACACCCACCGCGAGCATCGCCGCGGCCAGCGCGGCGGTCATCCGCGGCGATGGGGCGCGAAAGGGAGACTTTTGGCTTTTCGGTGTGTTGTTCATTGAGTAGAGCGAAATTCTTATAAACCAGCAACACGATCACGGCGGAATAGTTCTGGATGTTTTCGACCTTTTCTACAAAATACCTAATGTCGATCAGATCTATGGGGATATGCTATGTTCGCCGCTCGACGTTGTCAACTCTTTGTCAAACCATCACGAAACGGAGCTTCTTCTCAATGCATCGAATTCGCCGTCTCTCCGCCGCCTTCGCGGTGACTGGCGTGCTCGGGGTTGCGGCGCCTGCGGTCGCCAACGCAACGCACCTCGTCACGATCAGTGGCGCCACCGCGTCCTATCCGCTCGTCTCGCTGCTGGCCCAGAAGTACGTCAAGACCCACCCGCACAAGCTCAAGTTCAAGATCGCCCAGGGTGGAGCGCAGATCGGCATCAACGACGTGGCCGCCGGTCGCGTCACGATCGGCGACGTCTCGCGCGAACCGCAGACGAGCGACCCGTCGGGGCTGGTCTTCTACCCGATCGCCAAGTACGCGATCTGCGTGATCACCAACAAAGCCAACCCGCTCAGCAACCTCACCTCCAGCCAGGTCGTGTCGATCTTCACCGGCAAGTTCCGCAACTGGAGCCAGGTCTCCGGCGCCACCGCCAGCGGCACGATCGACCTGATCAGCCGCACGTCGGTCGCCGGAGTGCTCACGAGCTTCCAGTCGCTGCTGCTCGAAGGCAAGAAAGTCTCGACGATCGCGACCGAAGAGGCCTCCGAGGGTTTGCTCAAGCAGCAGGTCGAGAACGACCCCAACTCGATCGGGTTCGTGTCCAACTACCAGGCCGATCTCGGCGGCGTCAACTCCGTCGGCTACAACGGCGTGGCCTGCAGCCTCGCGACCGCGAAATCGGGTCAGTACGCCGGCATCGCACGGTTCAACGAGGTGACCAAGGGCAAGGCCAAAGGCGCCGCGGCGGCCTTCATCGGCTGGATCCGCAGCTCCCCGGCGGCTCGCAAGATCATCGCCAGTCAGTGGATTCCCGTCGCCTAGGACGCTGATGCTGGAACGACTGCGCACACCCTGGCCAGATCGGCGCGCCGAGCTCAGCCTCGGCGGACTCTCGCTACTGGTCGGGGTGGGCGTGGTCGCGATGGTGGTATTCGTCGGGATCCGCGCCTGGCCGATCTTCGAACACAACGGGCTCAGCTGGCTCGGTCCCGGCGGGCACCTCGAAACCCAGTTCGCCAACATGCAGGCCACGGGGGCCAACGCGCCCGCCTCGGCCTTCCACCTGCGGGCGTGGCCGATCGTCTATGGCACGCTGCTGACGAGCGTGTTCGCGGTCGGCTTCGGCCTCGCGATCGCTGTGCTCGCCTCGATCTTCATCGTCGAGCTCGCGCCCGCGCGGCTGCGCGGGATCGCGATCCCCGTGATCCGGCTGCTGGCGTCGGTCCCGTCCGTCGTCTACGGCCTGATCGGAATCCTGGTGCTCGTGCCGTTCGTCGGCAACCACCTCATCACCGCCCACGAGAAGGCCTCCGTGCAGAACGTGGTCGAGCTGACCGGCGCCGGGCTCGGCGTGACCGTCGTGATCCTCACCGTGATGATCACGCCGATCATGATCGCGCTGATCTGCGAGGCGCTCATGGCGGCGCCCGTCTCATGGCGGGAGGGCGCGATCGCGCTCGGCCTGAACCCGCTGCGCGCGGTGCTCGCCGTCACGCTGCGCGCGATCCGCCCGGCGATCGTCGCGGCCGCGGTGCTCGCCAGCGCCCGCGCGCTCGGCGAGGCCGTGATGATCCAGATGGTCTCCGGCGGGCGCTTCTTCACGCCCAAGCCGATCGACGGCGTCATCTTCCCGTTCGAGCCGCTGCGCACGGCGGCGTCGACGATCGTCGACTACGTCGACGGCACCGGCGCGCCCGCGCTGCGCGCGACCCTCTACGCGCTCGCGCTGATGCTGCTGTTCTCCGCCTTCGTTCTGTCGGTCGGCGGCTACATGATCAAGCTCCCGCTACGCAGGTACCAGACCCGCGGATGAGCGTCTACGCCCCCGACGTATCCCGCGGAGGCTCGCCCGCGCAGACACCGAACGGTCGCGGCCGGCGCTCCTCGCCGTGGACGTGGCGCTGGGGTGATCGACTGGTGCTCGCTTGCGCGTGGACCGCGGGGGTCGGGCTGTGCCTGATCGCCGGAGCGATCGTCGTCTACATGGGCTACCGCGGCGTCGAGTACCTGCGCCCCAACCTGATCTTCAGCCGACCGCAGACCGGCACCAGCCAGGCCGGTTCGGGCGGCATCCTCGACCCGATCCTCGGGACGCTGCTGCTGACGGCCATCGGCATCGCGCTCGCCGTCCCGCTGGCCGTGGGCAGCGCCGTGTGGATCGCCGAGTACGGACGGCCGAGCTGGCTGGCGCGCGTCGTCGAGTCGAGCGTCGAGGTCGTCGCCGGGACGCCCGACATCGTGATCGCCCTCTTCGGCCTCGCGATCTTTCAGCTGAGCCTGTTCGCGCCGCTGTCGTTCACGGCCGAAGGCGGAGGGGTGTACGGCCGCTCGTTCCTCGCGGCCGGCGCGATGATGTCGCTGCTCGCGCTGCCGCCGGTGTTCGCCGCCACGCGGGACGGCATGCAGGCGGTCCCCGCGCACATGCGCGAGGCGGCCTTCGCGCTCGGCAAGACGCGCATCACCACGATCCGGCGCGTGCTGCTTCCGAGCGTGCGCTCGAACATCGCCACCGGCGTGACGCTCGGCGTCAGTCGCATCATCGGCGACACCGCGATCGTGCTCGTGCTGCTCGGCGGAACGCATCGCATCGAACCGCAGAACTCCGTCCCCGTGCTCGGCCTGCTGCGCGGCACCGGGACCGCGCTCACGAGCTTCGTGTACGAAAACTCGCCCGCCGGCGAAAGCGCCGCTCCGCAGAAGGCGTACGCGGCGGCGTTCGTGCTGCTGATCTTCGTCCTCGGCCTGAACCTGATCGTCGGCCGCATCGGCCGCTCCCAGTCCGACACGCAGGGCCTCACCGCGGCGGGCGCGGTCATCTGAGACATGGGGATATGGGGATGAACTTTTCACAAATCCGCAAAAAAGTCGCTAACCTCAGTGGTCTGATGGCCAAAGTCCACTCACTGGAGAACGATTCTCATGAGTCCTGAGGAGATGGTCTTGGATCCCTGGAGCTTCGCCACGGACGGTCGCGAGGAGCAGGGCCGCGAGACCGCCGCTCCGCGCGCCGTGCCGCCCGTGCGCACGATCGTGCTCGACCGCCAGCCCACGCCAGTGCGCCCGCCGCGCGAGCGCGAGGCCGTCAGGCCGCTGTCCTCCGCCGCCGGACCGGAGCGCCTGCGCCTGCGCGAGGTGAGCGTGTCCTTCGGCGAGAAACAGGCTGTCAAGTCGGTCTCCCTGTCCGTCCACCAGGGCGAGGTGCTCGCGCTGATCGGGCCCTCGGGCTGCGGCAAGACGACGCTGCTGCGCACGCTCAACCGCCTCACCGAGCTGACCCCGAGCGCGTCGCGCTCCGGCGAGGTGCTGCTCGACGGCGAGGACATCCACGAGCTCGTCGACACCAAGCTGCGCTCGCGCGTCGCGATGGTCTTCCAGCAGCCCAACCCCTTCCCGATGTCGATCTTCGACAACGTCGCGTTCGCGCTGCGCGAGCAGTCGCGCAAGCGCCCCGGCAGGCGCGAGCTCGAGCCGCTCGTGATCGACGCGCTGCGCAGGGCCGGCCTCTACGACGAGGTTCGCGACGACCTCGACCGCCCCGCCCTGCGACTGTCCGGCGGCCAGCAGCAGCGCCTGTGCATCGCGCGCGCGATCGCCCCGCGCCCCGAGGTGCTGCTGATGGACGAGCCCTGCAGCGCCCTCGACCCGATCTCCACCGGCGTGATCGAGGAGCTGATCGGCGAGCTGCGCAGAGAGCTCGCGGTCGTGATCGTCACCCACAACCTCGCACAGGCCCACCGCGTCGCCGACAAGGTCGCGTTCATGTACCTGGGGGACCTCGTCGAGTACGGGACCGCCAGCCAGGTGTTCGAGGAGCCGCGCGCCACGCGCACGCGCGACTACGTCAGCGGAGCGTTTGGATGAGCCCCCGTCGTGAGCGCGCCGTGCCGTCACGCGGCGCGGCGCGGATGCGTCGCGCGCTCGCGATGGCCGGCTGCGGGGTCCTCGCCGTGAGCGTGTCCGCCTGCGAGAGCACCGAGCAGGAAAGCGCGAAGATCGCCCGCGAAGGCCAGCAGATCATCGCCGCCGAAGCCGCGCACGCACGCAAGCTCGCGCGCTCGCGCCACCAGCACCACCGTGGCCACTCGAGGACCAGCGCGGCGCACACCGCGAAAGTTGGTGCGGGATGATGAGCCTCGCTCCCGTGCCGTCCGAGAGCGCCACGTGCGCGAACTGCTCCGCCCCGCTCGTCGCGGACCAGCGCTACTGCCTCTCCTGTGGGCACCCGTGCTCGCCCGTTCGGCTCGCGTTCCTCGACGTGCTCCAGTCGGAGGGACAGCAGCAGGTCGCCACTCGCCCGCTCGCCACCACGCCCGCGATGACTTACGCGCCCCTGCTCGAACCGGCAGGCCCGTCCGGCTGGCTGCGCCGCTACTCCCCGCTGTTCGGAGTGCTCACCGTGTTGCTGCTCGCGATGATCGCCGGGCTGCTCGTCGGCCACTGGGTGACACAGAACAAAGCGACCGCGTCCGTGCCGAGCCAGCAGACGATCAAGATCGAAGGACTCGGCGGCCTCGCCGCGGGGGCCAGCGCCACGCCCACCACCTCCACCACGCCCGCCGCGAGCGCCTCCAGCCAGCCGAGCGCCAAGGAAGAATCCGAAGAAGTCGTCAAAGAAGCGAAAGCCGAAAAAGCGCAGGCTCAGTCGATCGAAAAAACCAAACCCCGCAAAGCCGGCGCGAACACGCTGCAGAAACTGAACTCCACGACCGGCAAGAAGCACGCCGAAGAACTCAACAAGCTTGGCGCCGAACCGATCGAAACGGGCTGATGAGCGCGCACAACGGCAACGGTCGCCCCGAGCCGATCTCCAGCGCACCGGCGGGCGCGGTCGTGCCGGTCGGCGGCCTCGTGTCGACGAGCGGCTCGATGGCGGAGCTGCGCAGCCGCCGCCTCGAGCTGGCCGAGCGCGTCGCCGCGCTCACCTGGGACCTCGGAGGCCTCGCGTACGAGATGGCGATCCGCGACCACTACCGCCTCGACGTGCTCGCGCGCAAAGCCGCCGAACTGCAGGAGGCCGACGCACAGCTCGGCGAGGTGCAGCGCCTGCTCGCCACGAGCGAGGCGGGCATCCACGGGCAGTGCCGCTCGTGCGGCGCGGTGCACAGCCGCGGCGCCGCCTACTGCTGGCACTGCGGCGCGCCGCTCCTCGAGGAGGCGCGCCCGTCGGTGCTGCACGGCGAGTCGCCGGTGGCGTAGCGTCTGAGGGGTGAAGCTCCTCGCCCTGACGCTCACGTTCGCGCTCGCCGGACCGCCAACCGTCTCGGCGGCCAGCACCTCCTCTCACCCCGCTCCTCGCGAAGGGGGCTGCCCGATCCTCCCCGCGAGCAACTCCCTCAACCGGGACATCTCGCACGCGCCGGTCGACCCCAACTCCGCGCGCTACATCGCGAGCATCGGCCTCGGCGGACACCTGCACCCTGACTTCGGCACCAACCCGAGCTACGGCATCCCCTATGCGGTCGTCGGTCCGCACCAGGCGAAGGCGCCGATCGCGTTTAGCGAATTCGGGGAAGAATCCAACCCCGGCCCCTACCCGATCCCCGCCAACGCGCCGATCGAGGGCGCTGGCGAAGAAGGCGACCGGCACGTGCTGGTGCTGCAGACGGGCAGCTGCAGGCTCTACGAGCTCTACAACGCCCAGCGTAAGGGAGCCGGCTGGGAAGCTGGCTCAGGGGCGATGTTCGACCTGCGCAGCAACGCCCTGCGCCCCGAAGGCTGGACGTCCGCGGACGCCGCCGGGCTGCCGATCTTCCCGCTGCTCGTCCGTTACCCCGAGGTCCACGCCGGGCGGATCGACCATGCGCTGCGCGTGACCGTCGCACGCACCCAGCGCGGCTACATCCACCCGGCCACGCACTTCGCCTCCTCGAGCTCGGACACGAGCCTGCCGCCGATGGGCCTGCGGCTGCGGCTGAAGGCGAGCTACCCGATCGCGGGCTTCCACGGCGAGTCGCTGATCGTCCTGCGCGCGCTCAAGCGCTACGGGCTGATCGTCGCCGACAACGGAACCTCCTGGTACATCACCGGCGCCCCCGACCCGCGCTGGAACGACGCCGACCTCGAACAGATCAAGCGCGTCCCCGGGGCGGCGTTCGAAGCGGTCCGAACCGGGTCGATCCGTCACCGCGGCTGAGCTGAGCAGTGGAGTAGCGGCTGGGCTACGGCTGGTGAGTCGGCTCGACCACGGGAGTCGGCTGCTGCTCCGCCGGGACCGCGGGGGCCTGAGCGACGGGCGCCGGCGGCTGCTGCGCGGTCTGGCTGATCGTCGGCTGCGAGGAGGATCCGCTGACCGAGTCCTTGAACTCGCGCATCCCACTGCCGAGTGAGCGGCCGATCTCCGGGAGCCGCTTGGCTCCGAAGATCAACAGCAGGATCACCACCAGGAAGGCGATGTGGAGTGGGTTATCGAGTCCCATCAGTCTCCATCAGTCTACCCAAGCAGAGCCCTCCTCACCAGTTGGGCCGCCACGACTACCATCAACGCGGCGAAAGCGTCGCGCAGCACCGCCCCCGAGAGAGCGTTCGCGAGCGCCACGCCCGCGGCCGCCCCGACGACCGAGAGCAGTCCGAGCAGCAGTGCGTCGCGCCGGTTGACGTTGCCGTAGCGGTCCTGGCGATACGTGCCCACGATCGCCACGGGCACGATCGCGAGCAGCGAGGTGGCCTCCGCGTGGTGCTGGTCCAGCCCGAGGAAGATCACCAGGCCGGGCACGAACAGAACGCCGCCGCCCACGCCCAACAGGCCCGCCACGACCCCCGCGGCGAGGCCGATCGCGATCGCGCCCATCACCGCAGCACCAGCTCGACCGCGCTTGCCACCAGCACCGCCGCGAACAGCAGCGCGATCGAGCGCGCCCGCAGGCGCTGCTGCAGCCACGTCCCGATCAGCACGCCACCCACGGCGGGCACGCCCACGAGCGCCGCGTCGCGCAGATCGACGTTGCCGTAGAGCCCCTGTACTCCGGCGGCGAACGCCGCGATGAACACGATCGCCGCGAGCGACGTGGCGGTCGCGGTGCGCTCCTCGTAGCCGAGCCACAGGATCAGCAGCGGCACGATCACGCTTCCGCCGCCCACGCCGAACAGGCCGCTGAACACCCCCGCCGCGGTGCCAATCGCCATCAGCTTCAGCGAGCGGTCCCCGGTCCCAGACACTGCGCGCCATACTAGACCGCGTGTCCCCCGCCGCAACGCTCGTGGAGGCGCTCGAGCCGATCCGCTCGGATCCCGCGCACGCCGCCGTCCTGCTCGACATCGACGGCACCCTCGCGCCCATCGTCCGCCACGCGACCGACGCGCACGTCCCCGAGGCGACCCGCTCGGTGCTGATCGAGGTCGCCAAGCGCTACACCACCGTCGGCTGCGTCAGCGGACGGCGCGCGAGCATCGCCCGCCAGATCGTCTCGATCGGGACGATCGCCTACGTCGGCAACCACGGCGGCGAGCTGCTGCGCCCGGGGAGCACCCAGCCGGAGATCGACCCGGAGCTCGCGGCATGGACCGCTCGCGTGCGCGAGTTCGCCGTGCGCGCCTACACCCCCGAGCACCAGCGGATGCGCGTGCGCGGCGAGGACAAGGACGCGATCGCGGCGTTCCACTGGCGCGGCGCGCCCGACGAGGACGCCGCCGAGCAGGCGGTGCGCGAGATCGCGAAGCTCGCCGAGACCGAGGGCTTCGCTGTGCACTGGGGGCGCAAGGTGCTCGAGGTCCGCCCCCCGGTGGCCTTCGACAAGGGCATCGGCATCGCCGCGCTGCTGCGCGAGGGCCCCGCGACGGCCGCCCTCTACGTGGGCGACGACACGACCGACCTGGACGCGTTCCGCGGCCTGCGGGCGCTGGTGCAGGGCAACAAGCTCACGAGCGCGCTGTGCGTGGCCGTCAGCTCCGACGAAGCGCCCGCGGAGCTTGCGCAGGAGGCGGACCTCACGGTGGACGGCCCCGCCGGCGTGCGCGGGCTGCTCGAGGCGCTGCTCTAGCGACGTGCGCTTCGTCGACTTCCTCAGAACCACCGTCTTGCTGAGCGCCGGCGCGGCCACCGCGCTCGCGACGCTCACCGTGTTCGCCGCCGCCGGCGCCCACAACGTGCTCGTCGCCGCGTCGATCGGCTGGTGGATCGTGGCGAGCGCGATCGGGCTGCGCGCGGGCAGACGGGCGCAGACCAACCCGCCGATCGCACGCCTGCTCGCGAGCGCCAGCGCGAGCAAGACGCTGCCCGAGCACCGCCCCGGCGCGATCATGCTCAACCGCCTGTGGCCGCTGCTGCTGTTCACGCTGATCGCCGGAGGCTCCGCGTTCTTCGCCCCGCAGGTCCCCGGCATCGCGGCCGGCTTCGCGATCATCTGGGCGCTGTCGTGGCGCCGCCAGGACGCGGCGGTGGAGGCGATCGAGGAGCGCGACGGCGCGAGCTTCTACGTCCAGCGCACCTCGCCGATCAGGCCGATGTCGCTGCTGCGCACCCCCGGCTTCGCCGCCTCGCGCCCGGAGCGCGTCAACGGCGCCGTCACCTGAGATGGGAGCCGAGCGCCCGCTCGACGTCCTGATCGTCTCGCTCGGATCCACCGCGGGCCTGCGCGCGGCCGACGCGGAGCTGCGCGACTCGCTGGAGCGCATGGGAGCAAACGCGGTCATTGTCAGCGTCATCAAACCGCGCGAGGTGCGCACGCTGATGCTCACCGACCTCGCGTGGGCGCGCGCGGGACGTGTCGCGTGCAAGAAGGCGCTGGCCGAGCTGCAGGGCCATCGCCCGCCCGCGATCGTCTACTCGAGCACCACCGCCTCGCTCCTGTGGCCTCGCCCTGGGGCGATCCGGTTCGACGCCCCGTCCGCGGGCAACCGGCCGGGACGCCACGGGCTGTGGCAACGGCCGCTCGAGTCCCGCCGGCTGGCAACTGCGCCGCTGCTGCTGCCGTGGAGCGAGGGCGGGCTGGGCGAGGCGCCGGCTTCGGCGCGCAAGGAGGGGAGGGCGCTGGTGCTCCCCGTTGCGGTGGCGCCGTCGGGGCCGCCCGCGCAGGTCCGCGACATCGCCGCGATCACCTACGCGGCCAATCCCAGCAAGAAGGGGATCGACCGTGTCCTCGCGGCCTGGCGTGCCGTGCGCGCCCAGTGGCCCGACGCCGCGGAGGAGCTCGTCGTGGCGGGAGCCTCGGTGCAGGAGCTGAGAGCCGCCGGGCTGGACGTGAAGGGGGAGGAGGGCGTGCGCGTCGTTGGCGCCCTGCCCGCCGCCGAGTACCGCGCGCTGCTCAGGCGCGCGCGCGTGTTCGTGTGCGCGCCGCGGCGCGAGGATTTCGGCATCGCCCAGCTCGAGGCGCTCGCCGACGGCTGCGTGCTCGTCACCACCCCCGCGCCCGGGCCCTACGCGGCGCTTCCGATCGCGAGTTCGCTCGACCACCGGCTTGTGAGCGAGGATCTGGAGGGGGCGCTGCTGACCGCGCTGCAGGACCCGCGGCCGGACTACTCCTCGCGCGCGCTGGCGGCGCTTGCCCCGTTCACTCGCGCCGCGATCGACACGCAGGTGGCCGAGGAGCTGCTCCCCCGTCTCACCGAAATGCCCGTCTGAAGACGGAGACAATTGCCGTAATTGCTGGAATCGGCGACAGCCGTGACCTAGGCTCGACCGGTGTCGGCTTCCGATCGCGTCAATCCTCCCGCGCGCCTCACCAGCACGAGCTCGTTCGAGGCGAAGGCACATCCGGTAAGCACCGCACGCACGGACCTGCTGCGCTGGAGCGGCTATGCGTGGGGCGCGATTGGAGCGACCGCGGCGTTCATCGGCATCACCTGCTGGTGGCTCACGCAGGACCGCAGCATCCCGATCTACGACGTCGGCACGCAGCTGCAGACGGTCTTCGAATACCACCGGATGCTGCAGGCGGGGGATCTGCTGGGGCCGTTCACCTTCGAAAACGTCTATCCGATCCTCGGCCACATCGTGGGCGCGGTCGCGGCGCTGATCGGCGGCGTGAGCGTCGCCGCCCCGGTGCTCGGAGAGAACCTCGTCTTCGTCCCGCTGCTCGCGCTCGGCTGCTACCAGACGGGCCGCCTCCTCTTCAGCCCTCTCGCGGGGATGCTCGCGGTGCTGGTGGTGTTCGGCTCGCCGCTGGTGATCGAGATGTTCCACGTGTTCCTGCTCGACGCGCCGGTCGCGGCGATGGTGGCGCTCGCGATGTGGCTGATCCTCGCGAGCGAGGACTTTCGCCGCGTCGGGGTCTCGGGGCTGGCGGGCCTCGCGGTGGGGTTGGGCATGAACGTGAAGGTGCAGTTCGCGCTGTTCGTCGTCGGCCTCACGGCCGTCGTCTTCCTCCATGGCGGGTGGCGCAACTGGCGCGGCTTCGCCACGTTCGTCGCGGTCGCGCTCCTGGTCGGGACGCCCTGGTACATCCAGCACTCCTCCGAACTGGGGCGGATGATCGAACTCTCGAGCTCCGGGCCGGGTACGCCGCCGGGCAACATCCCGCCGACGTTCTCAATGGAAAACCTGCAGTGGTACTTCTGGAGCATCCTCAACTCCCAGCTGCTCCTGCCGCTCTTCCTCCTCGCGGTCGGCGGAATCGTATGGATGGCCGTCACGACCGTTCGCAGTCGGGGGAAGAACGCACTCAGACTGGAGTTCCTCCTCGGCGGCTTCCTGGCCTGGTTCGTCATCACGTTCCCGGACGCCCACCACGACATTCGCTATGGCCTGCCGATGATCGGCTTTCTCGCGGTCGTCGCAACGGGATGGATAGTGCATCTTCCCCGGGCCGCCCGAAGCGCGGCCATCGCCGTGGTCGTCCTCGGAGTCAGCGCCAACACCCTGGGCATCACGTTCGGTGTCGGCGGCAACGCGGAAGCGAAGCTGACCAGCAACCCTCCGCCCACCGAGGCGTTCCCCGACCAAGTCAAGTTCTTTACCACGGCGGGTTTCCTGGTCGCTGCCCCTAGTCGTGACGGCGATGTCCCGGGGCTGCTCAAAGCGCTACGCCGCGAAGGGGTGACCACCATCTCCTGGAGCGCTTCCCAAAGCGTGGACCCCGAATTCTCCCTGGAAGGCCTCAGGCCGCTCGCGCAGATCGCCGGTCTCGCCCCTGCAATAACCGAACAGCCTCAGTATGCGCCACAGGCGAGCGTCGCGACGCTCCTCCGCGAACCGGTCACCGCACACACCCAGCCGCCGTGCACGCGTCTGCGGGATCACACGGGCGTGTGGGTCGTGCGCTACGAACCCGTGGCGGCGAAGCTGGCTATGTACTGCCCGACGCGCAGGCCGCGGTATTACGCCGCCGGATCGGTGCACTAAAGGCTGGTCCGAGTCCAAAAGTCAGAAACTACACTTGCGGGAAGCTGGTAGCGAGCGTACGGTAGACGCTACGGAGTCACGTGTAATGGCTCCTTAGGGATGTCTAGGCTGATGTTTGACGCTACTCCGGGTGGGCGCTTATAAGTCCAATCGTAAAGGAGTAGTTAGATGAGGCGTACAACAACGACGGCAGTGGGGCTGGTGGCCCTTGTGGTGATGTTGGTGCTCGGCGTGTTCTCCGCCGGGTCAGCGTCAGCGCACTTATTTTTATACACGGGACCCTTACCCTCATTACTCTTAATATTAAGCGAGGGTCCGCAGATCTTCAACGTTACACCAGAAGGCTTCCAAATCAATTGTCCGCATTTCTTAGGTCATATTCAGGTCTCTAATGGTGTGATGTGGGGCTTAACGGCCAAAGTCACCGGTGACTATCCCGGCAAATGCACCGTGACCGGTGGCTCCAAAGGGACGATCTCCCCGGTGGAATACGAAATCAGTGCTGACGGCACGATCTCTATTCTCAAAACCATTACAATCACGGCCGGGAGTCCGGCCAACTGCAGTCTCTTAGTCGAACCGACCGCAGAAAACCAGAACCTCTCAAGCCTCTTATTCTTAAAAGATCCCCTCAACTCTGGAGCGATATTAGGGCATGCCGCAGTTGGTGGCATCCACTCGAAAGGCACCAGCGGGGTCTGTTCTGAAAAGGAAGAAAATAACTACACTAAAGGTAGCTATTTCGGCTTATTCTTAGTGTGGGTGCATGGGGGTACTGTTGCTTGGGAGTAGTTTAGATATGGCAGTTTCACGCTGTGTTACAGGAGGTTATGAAGGCTAGTTAGCTGGCTTGGGTGGGGGTTGGGTTTGGTGTCTGGCTCCCACCCGGTTTTGTTGCGTGAGGGGAGTTGGTGTGGGTTTGTGTGGTTGTGATGGTGGTGGGGTTGGGTGTCTAGGAGGGGGTTGGGCTGTGGCTGGACCGGCGTTTAGGCGTGTTTGTTTGGTGGTGCTTGTTGTGGTGCTCTCTGGGTGTGTGGTGTGGGTGTCTGTGGCGGGTGCTGTGGTGTTGCCGGATGGTCGTGGCTATGAGCTGGTTTCGCCGGTGGCGAAGAATGGTTTGAGCCCGTATGCGGCGGTCCCTTCTACCACCGGTGGGGCGGTGGATTTTCAGGCGCGTGGGGCGTTTGCCGGCGCGACGTCTGGGGCTCTGAACCTGTATCAGGCGACGCGTACGGCTGGTGGCTGGCAGACAGCGCCGTTGACGCCGGCCCCGTCTACCCCGTTGGGGGCTTTGGAAGAGCAGGCGCCGGTATGGCTGTCGGCGGACTTGTCTGAGGCGATCTTCACGACCCCTGAGTCCTATGCTCCTGGCGATCAAGACGGCGGCGCGCTGAGCCTGTACGCAGAGGCTGTGGGTGGCGGGTTGAGCTGGCTATCGCAGGGATCTCAGGGAGGCACGGAATCGAGCGAGACGACGTTCGATGGAGCCTCACCAGACGGGAACCATGTCGTGTTCAGCAGCCACGCATCGCTGATCCCGCCCGCAACAGGGCTTGGGAGCGATGCAGCCCCAGAAGCGGAGTACCTCTACGAACGCAACGCTCCTGAAGCCCAAACACACCTGCTCAACGTAAACAATGCCGGGCAGATCATCGGCAGCCTCGAAACCACGCTTCCCAAAGGATACACACCAGGCCCAACGGCAAACTTTATCGCGGTCGCCCTTATCGAAGGAGAGGGCTTTTTCCCGGGGCAGTTCATCACGGTAGGCGAAGGTGAAAGCGAACTGACCACACAGATCACCCAGGTCTTCAAGATAAGCAGTACAACAGAGAGCTTGGGAGTGGGAAACAACGCTGGATTGCCGATAGCGTATCCTGTGGGTACGCGTGTGGCGCATTTGTCGGAAGGCGCGATTTTGGGTGATGGTGGTGATTTGGCGTCGGGTGTGGCGCCTGCGAGTGAATATTTGCCGGCGGATGCTGGTAGTGGCTCCACGACCCATGCGGTGTCGAGTGATGGCTCGAAGGTGTTCTTCGAGAGCCCGAACCCCGCGGTTGGCGAGCCGGTGGGCCTATATGTGCGTATAGGTAATGCCACGACTGTAAAGATTGCTGGAGCGAGCGCTGATGGCACCAGACTCAGCGGGCTCCTCGAATCGGAGGCGGTCATATTCGGTTCGGCGCGGTTTGAGGGTGCGGCGGCGGACGGGTCGCTGGTGTTCTTCACTTCAGGTGAAGGGCTTGCTGGTGCGACGAGTGGTGGGGAGGTGTATGAGTTCAACACGACCGGCCATGAAATCGGAGGGGTCAGCCCGTTGTCCGTCGGTGCCGTATCAGCCGGGCTGGGAGGCGACAGAACCCCGGCAAGCACCCTCACCGCCACCGCGGCGGGGCGCAAACCGGGCGTAACCATCAGGGTCGCGAGCACGGCGGGGTTCCATGCCGGGGAAGAGATCATGTTCGCGCCGTTCGAAACAGAAGGAGAATTCGGAATGAGCTCGGGTGTGACGTCGAGGGTCGCGTCGGTGGACAGTGCGACCGAACTCACTCTCAGCGAAGGCCTGATCGGGGTAGGGTTCGGTGTTCCGGCTGGTACGGAAGTGCATGGTGTTCATCCGGCGTCTGTGGTTGCGGTCGCGGATGATGGTTCGCGTGTGTATTTCGTCTCGGATGGTGTGTTGGCGGAAAACACGAACGCTCAGGGTGCGAGCGCGGTCCCGGTGCAGCCGAACCTGTACGTGTTCGATACAGCGACCCAGGAAACCGCGTTTATCGGGACGTTGGCGTCGAGTGATGTGAGGGATGCGGGGGGTAACCCGTCGGGTTTGGTGGGCGAGCCGGATATCTCTCGGCCTGCTGTGCCGAGCCCTGACGGTGGTGTTCTGGTGTTCGCGTCTGCGGCTGATTTGACGGGCCAGAACCCGTGGCAGCAATACACCGAGATCTACCGGTACTCGGTCGCGGGCAACTCGCTGGTGTGCGTGTCGTGCACCGCCCCGGGAGTGAAGCCCGCGGGGAACGCGTCGTTCGGGGAAACCGCCGGCGGCACTTATGATCCGCCGGGCTTGACATCCCCGATGAGCGCAGATGGCGCTCGCGTGTTCTTCCAGACCCCAGACTCGCTTGTCGCGGAAGACACGAACGGGAGTGCTCCTGTGAGCCCGAAGTTCGGGACCCCAACCTCCACGGATGTGTATGAGTGGGAGGAAGGGCACGTGTCACTGATCTCCAGCGGCTCGGCGTCCACCCCGGCCGTTTTGATGGGCGCCACGCCCAGCGGAAACGATGCGCTGTTCACAACAACAGCGCAACTGGTACCCAGCGAGACTGACGGGGGCTATGAAAACGTGTTCGACGCACGCGTCGACGGGGGATTCCCCGCCGCAGCGAAAGCCGGCCCCTCATGCTCCGGCTCGGGGTGCACTGCAGCGTTCGGTCTCGCCCCCACGCTCCAAGCGCCCGCCAGCGCGTCACTACGCGGCCCCGGGAACACGCCCGCCAAGACAACCCCGAAACCAAAGCCAAAGCACATGGCCTGCGGGAAGCGACACGTACGACGACACGTGAAAGGCCGAACAGTATGCGCCCGACGAGCCAAGAACACCCAGAAAGCAGGCAGCACACATGCACACTAAGACGAAGGGGAAGCGAAAGCTTGGGCCGTTGATGGCGAGGCATCGAGGCGTTGTGCAGGAGGCGACCGAGGGCGCCGGGACCAGCAGTGCCGGCGACGACCTTTATTAGAGGTGGTCTCGATCGAGTCGCGTGTAGCGATCCTTGTGCTCGATGAGCCGTAGGCCTCGCAACTCGGTGAGGCGTTTGTGGTTGAGCTCGGGCTGGAGTGTCGCGTCGAACTGTGGAGAAGTCCAGCGCGCACGATCCCTGGTAGCGAGTGAGCCACCGCACTGACCACGGTCAACGGAGCCCCCGACGTCAATCGCAAAATCGGAGGGAGGTGGGGCCACTTCGAGCGTCAAGAGCGTTGGTCCTTTTGCGAGCGCCCATTATGGATTCGGGCTGTGGCGGGGTCCCAGCTAGCTTCTCGAGGGTGCTGGTGAGGACGCTGCCACGGAACTCGTTGCCGTTGTCCGAGAGCATCCGTTCCAAGCGCCAGCCCGCGATCTTCAGTGCCCGTGCAACACGTCCGGCGAGCGCGATTGGGCTGCCTTGCTTGCAGATCACGAGCTCCGCCCAGGCGCAGGAGGACGCGATGTCGATCGCAATGAGCTGTCAGATCGGCGCCCGGTGCCCTTCTGTCGTCCGGCGTAGAAGCAGGGTGCTGCGTGGCCTGCGATCAGCGCGGGGCACTTGGCGCGGGTGTTCAGCCCGTGGCGGCGAAGAACCTTCCACGCCCCCGTTCGGCGAGACGATGATCTCGCCCCACTTCTTCAGGCACAAGGATCTACCCCTGGTTTGTTGGAGTCGCGTGTTTAGAGTCCTGGCATCGGCTAGGAGGCAGAATGCCCGCGAGGTATCCATCAGCAGTGCGTCGTCAGGTCGTTGAGCTTGCTCGTGCGGGGACGCGTGTCGCGCAGCTGGCTGAGACGTTCGGGATGATGACGGGGTCCCTGTGATGTGAGCCAGGTGCTGTGCGTGTTTGTCATGTCCCGTTGGTGGGATGAGAGGATGGACACGATCATGAAGCGACGTAGGCACACGCCGGAGCAGGCCGTTCGGAAGATCCGTGAGGGCGAACGACTGTTGAACGAGGGGCAGGATCTCGCCGAGGTGCTGAGGCATCTCGAGATCACCGAGTCGACGTTCAACCGGTGGCGCGCGCAATACGGCGGGCTGAAGGCCGATGAGGCCAAGCGGCTGAAGACGCTCGATGCCGAGAACCAGCGGCTGAAGAAGCTCGTGGCTGAGCAGGCGCTGGACATCGACATGCTCAAGGAGCTGGCGGAGGGAAACTTTTGACCCCGGAACGTAGGCGCAGAGCTGTCGGTCGGCTCGAAGAGCGTTTCGGGGTTTCACAGCGCCGTGCGTGCCGGGTAGCTGGGCAGCATCGCTCGACGCAGCGCAAACCCCCGCCGGCGCCACGTCCGGCGGATGAGCGGCTCGCTGCCCGGTTGCGGGAGATCGCGGGTGAGCATCCGCGGTGGGGGTGGAAGACCGCCCATGAGACCCTGCTCAGGGAGGGCTGGGCACTGAACCGCAAGCGAACACGCCGCATCTGGCGCCAGGAGGGCCTGCGGCGGCCCGTGAAGACACGGAAGCGTCGTCGGCTGCCCAGCGGGCAGAAACAGCGTCTGCGGGCGAGCAGGCCGAACGATGTACGGGCTGTTGATTTCCAGTTCGATGAGATCTCCGACCGGCGCAGGATCAAGCTGTGCAACATCGTGGATGAGTACACCCGCGAGGCGCTCGCGATCCGCGTCGCCCGGTCCTGCACCGCCGACGACGTCGTTGAGGTCCTTGCCGGCCTGGTCGCTGAGCGGGGCGCACCCGCCTTTCTGCGCTCGGATAACGGCCCGGAGTTCATCGCGTGGCACTGCGGGACTACTGCCGAATGACGCTTATGGCCACAAGCTACATCGAGCCGGGATCGCCGTGGGAGAACCCGTTCGTTGAGTCCTTCAACGGCCGGCTCCGCGACGAGCTGCTGAACATCGAGGAGTTCGGCTCAATCACCGAGGCCAGGGTCGTGATCGAGGACTGGCGCCACGAGTACAACACCTACCGGCCCCACTCAGCCCTCGGAGGCCGCTGTCCAAGCGAGTACGCCACAATCACAACAACAAACAATCAAGAACACACATAGCCACTGGACTCCTCACTGGGGCCCCGTCAATGACCGAGACGACGATCTATAACTGGATCAATCAGGAGAAGATCGATCGTGGCGAGATCGTCGGGCAGACGACGGACCAGGCGTTGGAACTCGCCGCGGCGAAGCGCCGTATCCGAGAGCTCGAGACAGAGCTCGCGGTCTCGCGGAAGGTCAATGAGATCTTTCTCGATCAGGATCTCGCCCCAAAAGCCTCTTCCCGGTGATCGAGTCTCTGACCGGGCAGGGAATCAACGTCAGACACGCCTGCCGGGTCCTCGGCGTATCCGAGTCCGGCTACTACGACTGGAAGGACAGGCCGCCGTCAGCGACGGCGCTCAGGCGCCTATGGCTCGCTGGCGAGATCACGGACGTGCACCGGGCCTCTGGCGGCATCTACGGCGCTGAACGCGTGACAGCCGAGCTGCGCTACGGCCGCGACATCCTCGTGAGCCACAACGCGGTATCGGACATCATGCGACGTCTCGGGCTCAAGGGCGTCCCGAATCGTCGGCTCCCGCGAGGGGCGCGGGCAGGCGCGTATCGCTCGCTTGACTTGGTTCGCCGCGACTTCTCGCGGCGTGCCCCGAACGAGCTATGGATGACCGACATCACCGAGCACCCCACGAGGGAGGGCAAGGTCTACTGCTGTGTCGTGCTCGATGCGTTCTCACGCATGGTCGTCGGCTGGGCCATCGATAGCACCCAGACGACCGCACTCGTCACGACAGCGCTCGGTATGGCGACCAGCACCCGCAACCCCGACAGCGGCCTGGTGCTGCATAGCGATCGCGGGGTTCAATTCACCTCTTGGGCCTTCAGCCGCAAGCTCCAAGACGCCGGGCTCGCACCATCGATGGGAGCCGTCGGGGCACCCGGAGACAATGCCATGGTCGAGTCGTTCTGGGGACGCATGCAGGTCGAGCTACTCAACCGCAAACGATGGAAGACAAGGATCGAGCTCGCGACTGCGATCCACGACTACATCGAGACCTTCCGCAACACCACAAGACGCCACAGCGCGCTGAACATGCTCACACCAACCGAATACGAGAACCACTACCAATCAACCACCGCTACCGCCTGACCCCAAACCCACGACTCCGCAAAAATAGGGGTAGTGAGCCAGGCCGGTTTTGACGGGGGCCGTATTCCGTGGATATGTCCGCGGGAGGGGAGAGCCTTCTGGCATGTCGAGACCGTCGAAGTACCCACCGGAGTTGATCGAGCGCGGGGTTCGTCTGGCGCTTGAGGGCGAGCGGCCGATTGCTCATGTCGCTGATGATTTGGGCATCCACCGCGAGACGTTGCGCAAACACGTCAGGCAGGCCGAGGCTGATAGCGGCAAGCGAGGCGACCTGCTCTCGAGCGAGGAGCGGGAGGAGATCAAGAAGCTGCGCCGCGAGAACTTCGAGTTGCGCAGGGCGAACGAGATCCTGAAGTCAGCGAGCGTGTTTTTCGCCAAGGAGCTCGACCCAGACCGAACGAAGTGAGCGCCTACGTGCAGGAGCACCGGGAGCGCTTCGGGGTCGAGCCGATCTGCAGCACTTTGGGCGTGTCGGCGTCCGCCTTCTACCAGCGCGCCACCGGCCAACGATCGGCGAGGGCCGTGGAGGATGAGCGGCTGCTCGCCAGGATTCGTGAGGTGCATGAGGCGAACTACTGCGCCTATGGCTACCGCAGGACCTGGAAGGCTCTCACGCGTGCGGGTGAGCGGGCGCCACGGTGTCGGGTGCAGCGGCTGATGCGGGCTCACGGGATCCAGGGAGCGAAGCGTCGAGGCAAGCCGTGGCGGACCACGACCCCCGATCCTGAAGCTCCCCGGCGGCCGGACTTGGTGAACCGTGATTTCACCGCCTCGGCGCCGAACGAGCTGTGGGTCGCGGACTTCAGCTATCTGCGTTGCTGGGAGGGGCTGGTGTTCTTCAGCTTCGTGATCGATGTCTACAGCCGCAAGGTCGTGGGCTGGCAGTTCGCCAGGCACATGCGCACCACCTTGGTCCTCGACGCGCTACGGATGGCACTCTCGACAAGGCAACGGGTCGAGGAGGTCCGGCTCATTCACCACTCCGACAGGGGGTCGCAAGGCGGGCTCAACTGGTCGTCGCAACACGTTGATCGTGGAGGTGCTGATGGGCAGGCCAGCTGGGTGGATGACGGAGATAACGGGCAGGGCACCGATGAAGTCGCCTGGGAAGCCATCGCTTCGCCGAGATGTGGAGCGGTTGTTCTGGCGTGAGATCGCCAAGGGCCTGAGCAGTGAGGACGCTGCGTTGTCCGTCGGCGCCTCTTCGGCGGCAGGCAGCCGATGGTTCAGGGAACGTGGTGGCATGCCAACATTCATGCTTGCCTCGCTCTCGGGTCGCTATCTGTCATTCGAGGAGCGAGAGGAGATCTCGATTTGCAGGGCTCAGGGCGCCGGGGTTCGGGAGATCGCACAGCGGCTGGGGCGTTCCCCGTCGACGATCTCCAGGGAGCTGCACCGCAACGCTGCCACTCGCGGCGGGCAGTTCGACTATCGCGCATCGGTCGCGCAGTGGAAGGCGGAGCTGGTGGCACGCCGCCCAAAGACCGCGAAGCTCGCAGCCAACCCGCGGCTGAGCGAGTACGTGCACGAGCGGCTCTCCGGGGGAGTTCGCCGGCCGGACGGGACCGCGGTGCCGGGCCCAGCTACGGCGCCTTGGAAGGGCCGCAACAAGCCGATGCGCCAGGACCGCAAGTGGGCCAGAGCGTGGAGCCCGGAACAGATATCCAACCGCTTGAGGATCGACTTCCCCGATGATGAGGCGATGCGGATATCGCACGAGGCGATCTACCAGGCGCTCTACGTGCAGGGCCGCGGCGCGCTCCGGCGTGAGCTCACCGCGTGCTTGCGCAGCGGCAGGGCTCTGCGAGTTCCCAGAGCCCGCGTGCGCAGACGTGGCAAGAGCTACGTCACCGAGCAAATCATGATCAGTGAGCGTCCCGCCGAGGCCGAGGACCGCGCTGTGCCAGGGCACTGGGAGGGCGATCTCATCCTCGGTGCCGACCAGACAGCGATCGGGACGCTCGTCGAGCGCAGCACTCGGTTCACCATGCTGCTTCACCTACCACCGATGCCCGGCCACGGCGGCACAAGAGTGAAGAACGGGCCACCGCTCGCCGGACGGGGAGCCGAGGCAGTGCGCGATGCCATCACCGCTCAGATCACCACGTTGCCAGAGCAGCTACGCCGCTCCCTCACCTGGGACCAAGGAGCGGAGATGACACAACACGCACAGATCACAATCGACAGCGGGCTGAAGGTCTATTTCTGTGACCCTCAGAGCCCGTGGCAGCGAGGCACGAACGAGAACACCAACGGCCTGCTCCGCCAATACTTCCCCAAAGGCACCAACCTCGCCAGACACACCGCCGAGGAGCTCGAGGCGGTCGCTGCAACGCTCAACAGCAGGCCACGCAAGACACTCGGCTGGCGCACACCCGCCGAAACACTCGACGAGCATCTACGATCCCTCCCAACGCAAACCGTTGCGTCCACCAGTTGAATCCGCCCAATATGTGTCGGGGGACTACACGCAGACCCTCGCCGACAACGACGTGCTCGCGTCAGTCGGGAGCACCGGCGATGCCTACGACAACAGCATGGCTGAGAGCTTCGTCGACAGCTTCAAGACAGAGCTCGTCGCCGACCGCGTCTGGCAAACACGAAGCCAGCTCGAGCTCGCGATCGTGGAGTACATCAGCTGGTTCAACGACAGCCGCCTCCACGAAAACCTCGACGACCGGCCACCACGAGAGATCGAAGAACTCTACGCTGCAAAAGCAGGGACACCCATCACCACATCATGAAAGACAAAAGCTACTAATCCAGTCCCCGTCAAAACCGGTCCGGCTCATAGATCCCAACCTCTCTTCACTTGGCGATGAAGGAGGCAGCCTGAGCCGAGGCACGGACGGGCACCCCGATCGAAGAGCCCGTCCAACCCTCAATGACCCTCACGGACCTGCCCAACCATGTCAGGCGACACGCTGTAGCGGCTGCCCTCGAAGAGGCGACCATCGGCCCTTGCGACCGACCTGCCGCGTGCCTATTCTCCGGTCCAGCCGCCAGCTTCGATGAGTTCTTGGACCTCGAGCTCCTCGCCGTTAGCGTCGATCGCCATCATGTTTTGACCTGCTTTGGAGGGGAGGCCAAGCTTACGGTCGATTGACGCATCCACCAGACCGCCACCTGAGGTGCCACAACCATTGGCTACGGGGACCGAGAACGAATTGCTCACCAATGTCGTGCCGAGGAGTTGTACGGCGCCAGAGCGCTTTACGATGCGTTCGTACGCTTTGCCGTGGATCGGCTTCGCTGGCGGGGGCGGTTCGGTCATGCCGGCCGTCAGTGGAATGACGAGCGGTGTTGCGGCTGAGCCGATGTAGCAGTTAGCACCCAGGAACGGGCTCATGAGGTGGATCTTTACGCTCAGCGTCAGAGCGGTACCTGTTCGGGCATTCAGGAGCTTGCAGAGGTCAAATGTCGGCAGCGGATTTGTGCCGCAGGGGGTCAGAAGCCCGAACGCGGTGTCGGTCGCGACCGGCGTCGCCCATTCAACCATGGCTGTGACTCCGGTAAGCTGGACATTTCCGATGGTTCCGAGCAGTCCACCGGGCACTGGCTGGGCTGGTCCGTGGATGATCCCATGAGGAGGCGAGATCACGCATTCGGTGAAGCCCAGTGGAAAGCAGATCGCGGATACTTCTTCTTCTTCTGTGAGGCCTGCGTCAAAGGTGTCGCCCGGCACCGAGATCGGCACGCTCGAATGCCCGATCTGCACCACGCCGCCAGTCGTATACGAATGCACGCATTTGCCAGAGATCCCGATCACGCTCGCCTTGGGGCAATTCGCGAAGTCCGCAGTGGTCCCAGTGATCCCCGGCTCGGTGAAGGCTGGCGCGGCGGCCGCGAAGACCGAGAGCGCGACTAGACCGAGAACGCCTGCCGCGAAAAAGATTCGGCGTATTCCCCTACCGGCAGAAACAATCACGACACTCGATCTCCCCTCTTAGATTCAAAACCACAGACGCAGGTCGGTGGCGCAGAAGTCCAAATAGCCGCACAAATCCGGACTCCTTACCCTACGCTCGCCACCAGTCTTATGCAAGTCTAGTTTCTGACTTTCGACCCTCTCGTCTATCGCGGCTCGTGGCTTTGCCCGAACCCCGTCCATGGATCCACCGGGCCGCAGGCGGACGGGGGCGTATTGTCGCCCGCCGCACTTCGCAATATTCGCCAGCGGGTCGTTGCCTTGATCGGTTCGGCGCGGGTAAAGAAGTCAGAAACTACACTTGCGGAGCGCTAGTAGTCAGCGTACAGTAGAAGCTACGGTGTCACGTGTAATGGCTCCTTAGGGATGTCTAGGCTGATGTTTGACGCTACTCCGGGTGGGCGCTTATAAGTCCAATCGTAAAGGAGTAGTTAGATGAGGCGTACAACAACGACGGCAGTGGGGCTGGTGGCCCTTGTGGTGATGTTGGTGCTCGGCGTGTTCTCCGCCGGGTCAGCGTCAGCGCACTTATTTTTATACACGGGACCCTTACCCTCATTACTCTTAATATTAAGCGAGGGTCCGCAGATCTTCAACGTTACACCAGAAGGCTTCCAAATCAATTGTCCGCATTTCTTAGGTCATATTCAGGTCTCTAATGGTGTGATGTGGGGCTTAACGGCCAAAGTCACCGGTGACTATCCCGGCAAATGCACCGTGACCGGTGGCTCCAAAGGGACGATCTCCCCGGTGGAATACGAAATCAGTGCTGACGGCACGATCTCTATTCTCAAAACCATTACAATCACGGCCGGGAGTCCGGCCAACTGCAGTCTCTTAGTCGAACCGACCGCAGAAAACCAGAACCTCTCAAGCCTCTTATTCTTAAAAGATCCCCTCAACTCTGGAGCGATATTAGGGCATGCCGCAGTTGGTGGCATCCACTCGAAAGGCACCAGCGGGGTCTGTTCTGAAAAGGAAGAAAATAACTACACTAAAGGTAGCTATTTCGGCTTATTCTTAGTGTGGGTGCATGGGGGTACTGTTGCTTGGGAGTAGTTTAGATATGGCAGTTTCACGCTGTGTTACAGGAGGTTATGAAGGCTAGTTAGCTGGCTTGGGTGGGGGTTGGGTTTGGTGTCTGGCTCCCACCCGGTTTTGTTGCGTGAGGGGAGTTGGTGTGGGTTTGTGTGGTTGTGATGGTGGTGGGGTTGGGTGTCTAGGAGGGGGTTGGGCTGTGGCTGGACCGGCGTTTAGGCGTGTTTGTTTGGTGGTGCTTGTTGTGGTGCTCTCTGGGTGTGTGGTGTGGGTGTCTGTGGCGGGTGCTGTGGTGTTGCCGGATGGTCGTGGCTATGAGCTGGTTTCGCCGGTGGCGAAGAATGGTTTGAGCCCGTATGCGGCGGTCCCTTCTACCACCGGTGGGGCGGTGGATTTTCAGGCGCGTGGGGCGTTTGCCGGCGCGACGTCTGGGGCTCTGAACCTGTATCAGGCGACGCGTACGGCTGGTGGCTGGCAGACAGCGCCGTTGACGCCGGCCCCGTCTACCCCGTTGGGGGCTTTGGAAGAGCAGGCGCCGGTATGGCTGTCGGCGGACTTGTCTGAGGCGATCTTCACGACCCCTGAGTCCTATGCTCCTGGCGATCAAGACGGCGGCGCGCTGAGCCTGTACGCAGAGGCTGTGGGTGGCGGGTTGAGCTGGCTATCGCAGGGATCTCAGGGAGGCACGGAATCGAGCGAGACGACGTTCGATGGAGCCTCACCAGACGGGAACCATGTCGTGTTCAGCAGCCACGCATCGCTGATCCCGCCCGCAACAGGGCTTGGGAGCGATGCAGCCCCAGAAGCGGAGTACCTCTACGAACGCAACGCTCCTGAAGCCCAAACACACCTGCTCAACGTAAACAATGCCGGGCAGATCATCGGCAGCCTCGAAACCACGCTTCCCAAAGGATACACACCAGGCCCAACGGCAAACTTTATCGCGGTCGCCCTTATCGAAGGAGAGGGCTTTTTCCCGGGGCAGTTCATCACGGTAGGCGAAGGTGAAAGCGAACTGACCACACAGATCACCCAGGTCTTCAAGATAAGCAGTACAACAGAGAGCTTGGGAGTGGGAAACAACGCTGGATTGCCGATAGCGTATCCTGTGGGTACGCGTGTGGCGCATTTGTCGGAAGGCGCGATTTTGGGTGATGGTGGTGATTTGGCGTCGGGTGTGGCGCCTGCGAGTGAATATTTGCCGGCGGATGCTGGTAGTGGCTCCACGACCCATGCGGTGTCGAGTGATGGCTCGAAGGTGTTCTTCGAGAGCCCGAACCCCGCGGTTGGCGAGCCGGTGGGCCTATATGTGCGTATAGGTAATGCCACGACTGTAAAGATTGCTGGAGCGAGCGCTGATGGCACCAGACTCAGCGGGCTCCTCGAATCGGAGGCGGTCATATTCGGTTCGGCGCGGTTTGAGGGTGCGGCGGCGGACGGGTCGCTGGTGTTCTTCACTTCAGGTGAAGGGCTTGCTGGTGCGACGAGTGGTGGGGAGGTGTATGAGTTCAACACGACCGGCCATGAAATCGGAGGGGTCAGCCCGTTGTCCGTCGGTGCCGTATCAGCCGGGCTGGGAGGCGACAGAACCCCGGCAAGCACCCTCACCGCCACCGCGGCGGGGCGCAAACCGGGCGTAACCATCAGGGTCGCGAGCACGGCGGGGTTCCATGCCGGGGAAGAGATCATGTTCGCGCCGTTCGAAACAGAAGGAGAATTCGGAATGAGCTCGGGTGTGACGTCGAGGGTCGCGTCGGTGGACAGTGCGACCGAACTCACTCTCAGCGAAGGCCTGATCGGGGTAGGGTTCGGTGTTCCGGCTGGTACGGAAGTGCATGGTGTTCATCCGGCGTCTGTGGTTGCGGTCGCGGATGATGGTTCGCGTGTGTATTTCGTCTCGGATGGTGTGTTGGCGGAAAACACGAACGCTCAGGGTGCGAGCGCGGTCCCGGTGCAGCCGAACCTGTACGTGTTCGATACAGCGACCCAGGAAACCGCGTTTATCGGGACGTTGGCGTCGAGTGATGTGAGGGATGCGGGGGGTAACCCGTCGGGTTTGGTGGGCGAGCCGGATATCTCTCGGCCTGCTGTCCCAAGCCCTGATGGCGGTGTCTTGGTGTTCGCGTCCGTGGCTGATTTGACGGGCCAGAACCCGTGGCAGCAATACACCGAGATCTACCGGTACTCGGTCGCGGGCAACTCGCTGGTGTGCGTGTCGTGTACCGCCCCGGGAGTCAAGCCGGCCGGGAACGCGTCGTTCGGGGAAACCGCCGGCGGCACGTATGATCCGCCGGGCCTGACATCCCCGATGAGCGCAGACGGCGCACGCGTGTTCTTCCAGACCCCCGACTCGCTCGTCGCAGAAGACACGAACGGCAATGCTCCTGTGAGCCCGAAGTTCGGGACCCCAACCTCCACGGACGTGTATGAGTGGGAGGAAGGGCACGTGTCACTGATCTCCAGCGGCTCGGCGTCCACCCCGGCCGTTTTGATGGGCATCACGCCCAGCGGAAACGATGCGCTGTTCACAACAACAGCGCAACTGGTACCCAGCGAGACTGACGGGGGCTATGAAAACGTGTTCGACGCCCGCGTCAACGGGGGATTCCCCGCCGCAGCGAAAGCCGGCCCCTCATGCTCCGGCTCCGGGTGCACTGCAGCGTTCGGTCTCGCCCCCACGCTCCAAGCGCCCGCCAGCGCATCACTACACGGCCCCGGAAACACGCCCGCCAAGACAACCCCGAAACCAAAGCCAAAGCGAATGGCCTGCGGAAAGCGACACGTACGACGACACGTGAAAGGCCGAACAATCTGCGCCCGACGAGCCAAGAACACCCAGAAGACAGGCAGCACACATGCACACTAAGACGAAGGAAACAGAGGGAGCGATGATGAGTGTTGTGACTGACAACGGGTTTGCTCACGGCGGCGTTGGGGCTCGTGTGCGTTTCGCTCTCTTGATGGCGGTAGCGCTGGTGTTGGTCGCCGGCTCGAGTGTTGCGGGCGCGTCTGAAGGGTTTGGTGTGTCCTCCTTCTCGACGGGCGTGTCGTCGCTGCAGGCTGGTGGGCATGCGGATTTCACGACGGAATTCTCGGTGGGCCGGGAAGCGTTGGGTGGTCCGTTGGGGCAGGTCAAGAATTTGACGGAGACGCTGCCGGTGGGGTTGGTGGGTGATCCGCAGGACATTCCGCGGTGCACGCCGGCGCAGCTCACGGAATTCGATTGTCAGCCGTCTTCCCAGGTCGGTGTGTTGATTTCGCGGTTCTCGTTTCCGGCGACTGAAGAAGGCGAAGAACCGTTGGAAGTCGAAGAACGGAGTGGCGTCTACAACATGGTGCCCTCGCCTGGTCATCCGGCGACGTTCGCGACGCAGGTGGCGTTCGCGACGGTGTTGATCCAGGCTGATGTAAAGCGTGATGGTTCGTCGCGCTTGGTGGCTAGCGTGAGGGAACTTTCGACGCTGGAGCCGTTGGTGTCGACGTCGTTGACGATGTGGGGTGTGCCGGCGGATCCGTCGCATGATGCGTTGCGGTTTCTCGCGCCTCCGGGCGAAGGGGCGGGTGTCGGTGCTGGTGTTGCGCCGACGCCGTTCATGATCAACTCGAGTGACTGCACGGATGGGCCTTTGGAAAGCCGGCTCGAACTTCAATCGTGGTCGGGCGAAGAAGCGAGCGCGACAGCGGAAATGCCTGCCCCGACGGGGTGTGGCTCGCTGAGCGCGTCCCCGACGATCTCGGTGGTCCCGGAAACGTCTCAGGCGGGGGCGCCGTCTGGGTATGAAGTTGATTTGAAGGTGCCGCAGGAACTAGCGCCTTATGCGTCCTCGACCCCGGATTTGCGTGACGCGGTCGTGACCTTGCCTGCTGGGACTGTGGCGTCGCCGTCGGCGGCGAATGGGCTTGAAGCTTGTAGCGAGTCCGAGTTTGGGTGGGAAGGGGTGACCCCGACCTCGGTGGGGCACGCGAACGAAAGCCCCGTGGCGTGCCCGGCCGGCTCGGAAATCGGGACGGTCGAAGTGCTGACGCCGCTGCTCGGGAGCCCGGTTAAGGGTTCGGTGTTCTTGGCGGCGCAGGACGCGAACCCGTTCAAGTCGTTGCTCGCGGTCTACATGGTGCTGGAAGGCGAAGGTGTGCAGGTCAAGCTCGCGGGGCGTGTGAGCCCGAATCCCGCGACGGGGCAGTTGACGACGAGCTTCACGGCGATTCCGCAGGTCCCGTTCAGCGAGTTGCGGTTGCATGTGCGTGGCGGACCGGCCGCTTCTCTGTCGAACCCGACCGTGTGTGGCCCGGCTAGGAGTGTGGCGGCGTTGACGTTCTACAGCAGCCCCGTCCCGGTGGAACCCTCGAGCGTGTTCGACGTGACGGGCTGTGGGGCGCCGAGGTTCGCGCCGTCGTTCACGGCCGGCACCACGACCCCTGTGGCGGGTGCGTTCAGCCCGATGAGCGTCCTGATCGCAAGGACCGACGCCGACCAGGACATCGAAGGGGTCCAGGCCACGACCCCGCCTGGGCTGCTTGGCGTGCTGGCGAGTGTCCCGCTCTGCGGAGAACCGGCCGCTTCGAAAGGCGAATGCCCTGCAGCATCGGAAATCGGGCATGTCGTCGTCGGAGCGGGCCCGGGCCCGGAACCGGTCTACATCCCCGAGACGGGTCACCCACAGAGCCCCGTTTTCCTCACGACCGGGTATAAGGGCGCCCCATTCGGGTTGAGCATCGTGGTGCCCGCTGTCGCGGGCCCGTTCAACCTGGGGACCGTGATCATGAGAGCCCGCGTGGATGTGGATCCCCATACCTCGCAGGCTGTGATCACGAGCGACCCTCTGCCCCAGATCCTGAAGGGCATACCCGTCCAGGGTCGCACCATCAACGTCGTCGTGGACCGCAAAGAATTTATGTTCAACCCGACAAGCTGCGAACCCCTCGCGGCTACAGGGGTGATCACCTCCGCGCAGGGTATGGTCGCGAACGTGAGCAGTCCGTTCCAGACGGGAGGCTGTCAGAAACTGTCGTTCAAACCGTCGTTCGCGGCCTCGGTGCAGGGGAATGGCACGTTCAAAGGGCACGGGGCATCCCTCACGGTCAGGGTCTCCACACACCAGGGGCCAACCGTCTCGGGTGGTGGGGAATCGAACCTCGCTAAAGCCGATGTCCAGCTCCCGGTGGAGCTCCCATCCAGGGATGCGACCCTGCAGAAAGCTTGCACCGCGCAGGTGTTCGCGGCGAACCCCGCCGGGTGCCCGACAGCGTCGAGGGTCGGGACGGCGGTCGTGCACACTCCGCTGCTCGCTTCACCGCTGGAAGGTCCGGCAATCATCGTGAGCCATGCGGGGGCGGCGTTCCCCGACCTCGACTTGGTGCTGCAGGGCGATGGGGTCACGTTCGACCTGGTCGGAAACACTCAGATCAAGCACGGGATCACCTACAGCCACTTCGATACCGCCCCAGATGCTCCGTTCTCAAGCTTCGAACTGAAGCTCCCCGAGGGCCCCAACAGCATCCTCGCCGCTTTCCTGCCGCACGGCAGCACCCTCTGTACAACAACGATCGTGAAGAGCGTGAAGATCAAATCCCACGGGCGGACAAGACGCGTCAAACGCAACGTCCCAGCGCCGTTGCTGATGCCGACGACGCTGACCGCCCAAGACGGAGCAGTCATCAAACAGACCACGAAGATCGCGGTCACGGGGTGCCCGGCCCCAGCGAAAGCCCACAAGGCCAAGGCCCGGAAGGCCAGAAGAGCGCGAACCGCGCGCACGAACAGGAAGGCGGCCCACTGATGATGCGCAAACGCACACGCTCGCTCCCACGTCGTGCGCTCAAGGGAGCCCTGCTTGGCCTGGTCGTCCTTGCTGTGCTGCCGTCGGTGGCGTTCGCGGAAGCGCCGGAAGCGCCGGCGATGGAACCCGCGACGGCGATCACGGGCACGTCGGCGACGTTGAACGGGGAACTGAACCCCGGGGCGAGCGTGGAAAAGGTGTCCTACCGGTTCTTCTATAGCCCTGGCGGGGAATGCACGAGCTTCCTCGCGGTGCCCGCCGAACCGCCGTTCCCGGAAGCCGAAGGCAGCCATCAGAAAGTCTCTGCGCCCGTGACTGGTTTGGAGGCGCTGACGACATATCAGGTGTGTCTGCTTGCGTCGAACCCGGCCAATGAAGCCGAAGCGACGTTCAGCCTCGCCCCGGACGTATTCGAAACGGCCGCGTCGAAGCCGGTCGTGATCTCTGAGACGGCGGCTGGCGTCACGCCGTTCGCAGCGAGCCTGCAGGCGGAAGTGAACCCGGAGAACCAGCCTACGACGAGCTGCGTGTTCGAATACGGCAAAGCGGCCCTCGGGGAAAACAAACTTCCCTGCGAACAGCTCGAATTCACGGGGGGCGCCCCTGGCACGGCGACCCGCACGCTGGCGGGCCTCTCACCGCACACGAAATACAAGTTCCGGGTGGTCGTGAAGAACGCCACCGGGGAAACGAAAGGCACAGAACAATCCTTCGAAACGCTCGCGGTGGAAACCCCGTCCGTTACGAGCGAGAGCGTCAGCAGCATTCAGCCTTTCCAGGCGCGCCTCGAAGGGATCCTGAACCCGAACTTCCAGCCCACAAAATGCAAGTTCTCCTACGGTCTGGCCGTGGGGGAACACGAAACGCCGTGCGAACCGGAACTCTTCGAAGGATTCGGGGAACAGGGGTTCGGGGCGAACGTCACCGGCCTTGAAGCCGGCACGACCTACCACTACGAGGTCCTCGCCCGCAACGCCGCCGGAGAAACCACCGGCAGCGAACAGGAATTCACGACCCCGGCTCTCGAAGCACCCGTGTTTGGGGCCGAGAGCTCTTCGGGGATCACTTCCACGGACGCCCAGCTCGAAGCCAGGATCAACCCGGATGCGCAGGAAACGAGCGTGACGTTCGAATACTCAACCGAACAATCCGCTGTCGAAGAAGGCAAAGGCACGCCGGTGTCCGCCGCGGCCCTGCCGGCGGCCTTCGAAGAAGTCACAGCCGGCCCAGTCGACCTCGGCGGGAACCTCGCCCCCGGAACCACCTACTTCTACCGTGTCATCGCGACGAACCCGAAGGGGGAAACCGCGGGGCCCGTGGAACAGTTCACGACCAGCCCGGCGGAACCCCCGATCATTCTCGGCGAGAGCGCGAGCAACGTCACCGAAACCGGGGCGGACCTGGAAGCCACGATCAACCCGAACAGCCACGAAGCGACCTACAGCTTCGAATACTCAACCGAAGAATCCGCCGTCCAGAAAGGCGAAGGCACGACCGTCAAAGGCAAAACCCCGCTCCCTGCCGTCAACGAAGAACTCCCCGCCGGCCCGATCCACCTCGCCGGCCTGCAGGCAGCGACCGTCTACTACTACCGGATCATCGCGGTCAACCCCGTCATGGGCACCGTCGATGGGGCCGTCCAGAGCTTCCACACGCTCGGGAAGCCCGCGATCACGACCGAACCAGAAGCAACGACACGCACCACCGCGACGATCAACGCCACGATCAACCCAAACGGGTCCCCGACGCTCTACAGCATCCTCTACATCGCGGAATGCACCGAAGAAAGCACCCTGTGCCCTGAAGAAGAAAGCATCGGCATCCGCACCATCCCCACGAGCAGCTACACCCCCCAGCCAGCGGGCCCCGTGACCCTCCAGGAACTCAAACCGGGCACCACCTACTTCTACATCGTGATCGCGACCAACCAAGCCGGCACCACGATCAGCGAAGAACAAGAATTCACAACCAGCCCCCGAACCCCACCCACCGCCACACTCAACCCCGCAACCAGCATCACCCCGACCACCGCGACCATCACCGCGACCATCGACACCCGCGGGCTACCGACCACCATCAGCCTTCAGGTCGGCACCGAACCCGCCAACACCACCCCGATCAACGCCACCACCACACAAGAAAACAACACCATCCACGCCACCGCCATCCTCCAAGGCCTACAACCCAACACCACCTACACCATCACCCTGACCGCCACCAACCCGGACGGCACAACCACACCCACCACAACCACCTTCACCACACCCCCCAACCCGGCCCTACTCACCACCCCGCCCACTTCGCCCACCCTCACCTACACGCCCATAACCACCATCACGACCCAACAAAACAAAGAAGACAAGCAAAACATTCAGCGAGAACTCCTCAACAAAGCACTGAAGACCTGCAGGCACAAGCCCAAGCACCAACGCAAGCACTGCGAACGGCAAGCACGCAAGAGATACGGCAAGAGAACGAGCTAGCTCGGTGACCAGCAGCACAGCGCCGGAGTAAGAAACTGCGCTTGCATAATGCTGACAGTTCCCTTATTATTCAGAATAAGGGAACTACTGGAAGATGCGGTTCCTGGAGGGATGTCCCCGAGCCTTCATGATTGACGCTACTCCGAGTGGGCGCTTACAAGTCCAATCGTAAAGGAGTGGTTGAGGCATATGAGGCGTGTAACAACGACAGCCATGGGGCTGGTGGCCCTTGTGGCGGTGCTGCTGCTCGGCGTGTTCTTCGCCGGGTCGGCATCGGCGCACTTATTCTTATACACAGGACCCTTACCGACCTTACTGTTACTCTTAAGTGATAGCGCGCAGATCTTCAGCTTTGTGCCAGAAGGCCTGCAAATAAGTTGTCCGCATTTCTTAGGTCACATCCTGTTCTCTGGCGGGACGATGTGGGGATTAACGACCAAAGTCACTGGTGACTATCCCGGCAAATGCACGATGACCGGTGGCTCCAAACTGACTTTCTCACCGGTGGAATATGAACTCAATGCCGACGGAACGATATCGATTCTCAAAACTATCACGATTACGGCCGGTAGTCCGGCCAGCTGCAGTTTCTTAATCGAACCGACCGCAGCGAATCAGAACCTCTCAAGCCTCTTATTCTTAAAAGATCCTCTGAACTCTTCGGCACTGTTAGCGCACGTCGCTGTTGGAGGCATCCACTCAAAAGGAACCAATGGGCTATGCGCCGAAGGCGGGGAACACACGAACACAACATATTTCGGCTTAATCTTAGTGCGGGTCGATGGAGGTAACGTTACATGGGAGTAGCTCGTTAGCCGCCAGGTGGGAGCCGGGCTGATGTCCGGCTCCCACCCGCGGTCATACCGGTCGTGGGTGAATGACTCACGTGGATCGTCTACACAGGAGCCTGAATTTCGGCCAGGGCAGCGCGTTCGCCACTGCATCGGTGTTCAACCACGCCCGTCGCGCCGTAGCGACCCCCCAGCGCATGTTCGTCAGCGTAGCCGTCCGGTGCGCATCGGAGTCGATCACGATTCGAACGCCGGCCCGATGAGCGGCCTGAGCATGCACATCGGACAAATCGCGCCGATCCGGATTCCCATTGATCTCTAGCGTCGTCCCAGTCCGCGCGGCCGCAGCAAACATAGTCTCAAGATCAACTGCGTAAGGCGCGCGCCGCCCGATCAGTCTCCCAGTCGGATGCCCGATCGTATCGACAAGCGGATGCTCAATCGCGGCTACTATCCGCTCAGTCATGGCCTGCTCACCCATCCCGAATGACGTATGCACACTGGCGATGACCCAGTCGAGCTGCGCGAGCAGCTCATCCTCATAATCGAGCGACCCGTCGGGCAGGATGTTAACCTCGCTCCCCGCCAGCAGCTCGATCCCCGCGATCCGCTCGTTCGCCTCGCGCACCAACTCGATCTGCCGCCGCAACTGCTCAGGCGAGACGTCGTTGCCGAACCCGTGGCTGGCCGAGTGGTCGGTGATGGCGAGGTACTCGTATCCTCGCTCTCGAGCAGCAAGCGCCATCTCCTCGATCGTGTTGTGCCCATCGGAGGCGATGGTGTGGCAGTGCAGATCTCCGCGGATGTCCCCGAGCTCGATCAGTCTCGGCAGTCCGTTCGGCGACGAGGCCGCCTCCAGCTCGCCCCGGTTCTCCCGCAGCTCCGGCGGGATGTAGGCAAGCCCGAGCCGCGCATAGACCTCCGCCTCGCTCGTGTACGCGCCGGAGACCCCGGTGGCATCGTCGAGAACGCCGTACTCGGACACATGCAGCCCACGCCTCACCGCCGCCTCCCGCAGCGCGGCGTTGTGCGCCCCCGAGCCGGTGAAGTGCTGCAGCAGGTTGCCGAGCTGTGCCGGCTTGGCGATCCGCAGGTCGATCCCGACCCCCGAGTGCGTGCGTGCCTTGGCCCCTGCCTTGCCGGCGGAGCTGACGCTCTCGATCTCCTCCAGCTTCGCCAGACTCTTGGCGAGCGCCGTGGGACGCGTGGTCGCGGCGACGAGGTCGATGTCCTTGACGCTGTCGGCCTGCCGGCGCGCGGAGCCGGCGAGCTGCACGTACGTGCCCTCCCCGCCCAGCTCCAGCAGCCCCGCAACAAGCGCCTCGCCGATCTCGATCGCCCGCGGCAAGAGGATCCGCTGAGCTCCGGCGCCCGCCGGCCGTGCGTCCATCTCCGCGAGCGCGGCGAGGACCCCTTCCTCGAACTTGGCGCCCAGCCCGCGAACGGTCCGCAGCCGCTGCGCCAGGGCGGCCTCGCGCAGCGCCTGCGGCGAGTCGATCCCCAGCTCGGCGTGCAGCAGCCGGGCTCGCTTGGGGCCGAGCCCCGGCAGCCTGGTGATCGCGACGAGGCCGGCGGGGAACTTGGCGCGCAGCCGCTCGGCCGAGGGGATGGCGCCGGTCTGCGCGAGCGTGAGGATCTTCTCCTGCAGGGTCTTGCCGATGCCAGGCAGCTCGGTGGCTCGCCCCGCACGCGCGAGCGCGGCGACCGACACCGAGGCCTCACGCACGGCTTTGGCGGCGGTCCGGTACGCCACGACGCGGTGGACGATGGCGCCGTCGAGCTCGTAGAGATCGCCCAGCTCTTCGAAGGCATCCGCGATGACGGCGTTCGACGGGTCCACTCCTCTAGGGTACGCGGACGAATGTCTGGGGCGCCCTGGCTGATACTGCCCACCTACAACGAGGCTGAGAACGTGAAGGCGATCCTCGCCGCCGCCGGCGAGGTGCTCGCGAGCGCGGCTCCGGACGGCTTTCGCGTGCTGGTGGTCGACGACGGCTCGCCTGACGGCACGGGTCGGCTGGCGGATGAGATGGCGGCGGAGCACGAGTGGGTTCAGGTGCTCCACCGCACGGAGAAGAACGGCATCGGCCCCGCCTACCTGGCGGGCTTCCGTCACGCGCTCGACCAGGGCGCCGGCTACGTGATGGAGATGGACTCGGACTTCTCCCACGACCCGGCCGACCTGGCGCGGCTGCTTGAGGCGGTCCGCGACGGCGCCGACCTGGCGCTCGGCTCGCGCTACGTCCCGGGCGGAGGGGTGACCGACTGGGGGCTCTTGCGACGCTTCATCAGCGAGGGCGGCTCCACCTACGCGCGGCTCGTGCTCGGCCTGAAGGTGCGCGACCTGACGGGCGGCTTCAAGTGCTTCCGCCGCGAGGTATTGGAGGCCATCCACTTCGACGGCGTGCGCTCGCAGGGCTACGCGTTCCAGGTCGAGCTGACCTATCGCGCGGTCCAGGCCGGCTTCAAGGTCGTCGAGGTGCCGATCGTGTTTCGCGACCGCCAGCAGGGGACAAGCAAGATGTCCTGGCGCATCGCCGCCGAGGCGATGTGGCTGGTTCCGCTTCTGCGCTTCAGGTAGCCGCGCAGCAGGCCGATGTCGAACACATGGATGCGTCCGCATACGCGTTCGCCCACGGCGTGCGGCATACGCGCGCGACGCTCCGTGCGTGGCAGGAGCAGCCCGGCCGGGTGGTCGGTCGCTGGGTGGCGGGCTCGGCCGCTGCGTCCGCAGGCCTGCTCGTCGCGGTGCTCGTCATCGCCTCGCTCGATCACGGCTACCAGCAGATCGTCAGTCTGCAGCCGCCGTTCGGTCAGGGCGACGTCGGAGACGTGCTGCACGTGCTGCGCAGCAACATGCTCGTGCTGGCCCTGCACGCGATGGCGTGCGTGGCGGGGTTCATCGCCGGCAGCTCGCTGCCTCTGCAGGCCGAGCGCCACAGCGGCGTATCGCGCTGGGTCCACGAACACGGCGGGCGGATCGCGATCGCGTTCGTCGCCTGCGCGACGACGTTCTCGCTGAGCGCGCAGGCGTATCTCATCGGGCACTCGCTCGCGGGAGTGTCGGGCTTCCTCGAAGTCTCGCCGGGGCTACTCCTGCTGGGCGTGCTGCCGCACGCGATCCCCGAGCTGATCGCGCTGTTCCTGCCGCTGGCGGCGTGGATCATCGCGAGCCGTCGCGGGGAGTGGGAGCAGCTGCTGGCGGCGACGGTCGTGACGGTGGCGCTGGCCGTGCCTGTGCTCGTCGTGGCCGCATTCGTAGAGGTCTACGTCTCGCCGCACCTCTTCGCGGCTCTGACCCACATCCACCCGCCGATCGTGCGCCAATCCGAAGGGTGGACCGTCATCGTGCGCTAGGTCGCAAACGCTGGTAGGAAACTGCGCTTGCACGATACCGTCCGCGAGCATATAATTCTAGCTAAGGAGTCGTTTCGCATAGTTGGTTCCCTAAGGGGTGTCCTGGCCTGATGATCGACGCTACTCCGAGTGGGCGCTTACAAGTCCAATCGTAAAGGAGTGGTTGAGGCACATGAGACATGTAACAACGACAGCCACGGGTCTGATGGCCCTTGTGATGATGCTGGTGCTCGGGGTGTTCTCCGCCGGGTCGGCGTCGGCGCACTTATTTTTATACACAGGACCATTACCGGTCTTACTTTTACTCTTAAGTGACAATGCGCAGATCTTCAACCCTGCAGAGGGTAATGAAGGTACTAGCATTAGCTGCCCGCATTTCCGTGGCCACATACTATTCGCTGGTGGCACGATGTGGGGGTTAACGGCCAAAGTAACTGGCGAATATCCTGGAAAGTGCAAAGGATTCATCGGCGCCAAAGCAACCGTCTCACCGGTTGAATACGAAATCAATGCCGATGGCACGATATCGGTTCTCAAAACCATTACGATCACGATCGGTAGTCCGTGGATCTGCAGTCTCTTAGTCGATCCGGTCGCCGCGAATCAGAATCTCTCGGGCCTCTTATTCTTAAAAGATCCTCTGGCCCCGAGCTTAGCCCTATTAGTGCACGCTGCGGTTGGAGGCATCCACTCATTAGGCACAAACGGGGAATGTGCTGAAGCAGGAGAACATCCTGCAGGTACCTATTTCGGCTTAATCTTAGTATGGGCTCATGGGGGCACCGTTTCATGGGAGTAGTGGCGCAGGGTGGGAGTTGGCTGGTGTCTGGCTCCCGCCCACCGTCCCGTCGCCCTCGCCACCCCGACCACGCGCGAGCCCAGCCTTCTGGGTAGCGCCACCCTGGACCGTCCTGGCCACCCCAGACCGCCCCTTTACTTTGTATAGTGGATGGCAAGCAACCAAGGAGACCCCATGGCAGGCACCCTGACGCAAGTCACCGACACCAACTTCGACGCGGAGGTCATCGAGGCCGAGGGCCCCGTGCTCGTCGACTTCTGGGCGCCGTGGTGCGGCCCGTGCCGCGTCGTGGCCCCCGTGCTCGAGGAGATCGCTTCCGAGCGCCCCGAGCTGCGGATCGTGAAGCTCGACATCGACGAGAACCCGCAGACCGCCGCCCGCTTCCAGGTGCTCTCGATCCCGACGATGATCCTCTTCAAGGGCGGCCAGCCCGTCAAGACCGTGATCGGCGCCTACCCCAAGAAGAAGCTCGAGCAGGAGCTGGAGCCCTCACTAGCCGCGGCGTAGGCCGATGCTCAGGGGCAGGCCGTCGATCTCGGCTTGCCCCGTGAGGCTCTCGGCGCCGGCGTCCCCGTCCCCAAAGCTGAGCTCGACCGCGAGCGTCTCGCCCATCAGGTAGTCGCGGTGCGCTCGCGCCGCCTCCAGCAGCTCTTCGGCTCCGCCCAGCGTCAGCTCGATCCGATCCTCCACCTGCAGGCCCGCCGTCTTACGCGCGTTCTGCACCGCATGCACGATCTCGCGCGCGAGACCCTCGCGTCGCAGCTCCTCGTCGATCGCGAGATCGAGCGCGACCGCGTGGGCGCCTTCGCGCTCGACGCTGTAGCCGTCGGGGGCGCGCATCGTGAGCAGCAGGTCCTCGGCTGAGAGGGTGTGCTCGCGGCCATTCACCGAGATCCCCACCTCCTCGCCCGCGCGGATCGCCGCCGCAACGTGCGCGGGATCGAGCGCCGCGATCGCCTCCGCCGCTAGCGGCATGTCCTTCCCGAACAGCGGCCCCAAAGTGCGGTAGTTGGCCTTCACCTCGTAGCTGCCCAGCTCCTCCGCGCCGGCCACGAAGCGAACGCGCCTCACGTTCAGCTCCTCGCGCACCACGTCCGCCAGCCGCTCGATCGCCGCGCGCTCTCGCCCCTCCGCCACCACCGCGGCCTCGCCCAGCGGCTGGCGCACCTTGATCTTCGCCTTCCCGCGCGCGCCCAGGCCGAGGCGCACCGTCTCGCGCGCGAGCGCCATCGCCTGCTCCAGCTCCTCGTCGCGCTCACCCACGTCCGCAGCGCTGGGGAAGTCGCACAGGTGGACGCTCGCGAGCGTGCCGTCGAGGTTGTCGTAGATCTCATCCGCCACGAACGGGCAGAAGGGGGCGAGCATCTTCGAGATCGCCAGCAGACACGCGCGCAGCGTCGCGAACGCCGCCGGGTCGCCGTCCCAGAAGCGCCGCCGCGAGCGGCGCACGTACCAGTTGGAGAGATCGTCCACCAGGGCCGCGATCGCGCGGCCCGCGGTCGTCGCGTCATACGCGTCCAGGCGCTCGGCCACCAGCTCCGCGGTGCTCGCCGTGCGCGACAGCGCCCAGCGGTCGAGGTCGCCCTCCGGCGGCGTGTCCGCCAGTGCCTGCGCGAGCTCTTCGCCCGACGCGTTGGCGTAGAGGACGTAGAAGTAGTACGTCGACCACAGCTGCTTGAGGAACAGGCGCACGCCCTCGCCGATGGTCTCCGCCGAGAAGCGGTAGCCGTCCCACGGCTGCTTGGAGGTGAAGAAGTACCAGCGCAGCGCGTCCGCGCCGTAGGCGTCGAGCACCTGCCACGGCTCGACCGTGTTGCCTTTCGACTTCGACATCTTCTGCCCGTCCTCGTCCAGGATCAAGCCGAGGCACACGACGTTCCTGTAGGGAGCCGGCTTCTCCAGGAGCGTCGCCACCGCCAGCAGCGAGTAGAACCAGCCGCGCGTCTGGTCCTGCGCCTCGCAGATGAAGTCCGCCGGGAAGCGAGACTCGAACACGTCCTGGTTCTCGAACGGGAAGTGGTGCTGGGCAAACGGCATCGCGCCCGAGTCGAACCACACGTCGATCACCTCCGGCACGCGCCTCATCGCCGCCCCGCACGCCGACCCATCCTCATCAAAATTCGGACACGGGAATGAGACCTCGTCCACATACGGGCGGTGGTGGTCATCCAGCGGCGTCCCCGAGCGCTCGGCCAGCTCCTCGAACGAGCCGACCACGTGCACGTGCCCGCTCTCGCAGCGCCACACCGGCAGCGGCGTGCCCCAGTAGCGCTCGCGCGAGAGCGCCCAGTCGACGTTGTTCTTCAGCCAGTCCCCGAAGCGGCCGTGCTTGACGTGCGGCGGGTGCCAGCCCACCGTCTCGTTCGCCGCGAGCAGCTCGTCGCGCAGCTTCGACGTCGCGATGTACCAAGACGGTTTGGCGTAGTACAGCAGCGGCGTGCCGCAGCGCCAGCAGTGCGGGTAGGAGTGCTCGTACTCCTGCACCCGCAGCAGCAGCCCGCGGGCGTCCAGGTCCGCGATCAGCTCCTTCGTCAGAGCTGGGTCCTTGACGAAGTGGCCCTCGTAGGGCTCCCCGTCGCGGCTCAGCACACGCGCGTCATACGTACCGTCGGGGCGCACCGGGTTATAGAGAGAGTCGGCCTGCGTCGGGTCGAACCCCACCCGCGGCGAGGCAGCCGACACGCGGTAGTCGTCCTCGCCGAAGGCCGGCGCCAGGTGCACGATGCCCGTGCCGTCCTGCGTCGTCACGAAGTCGTCAGCCAGGATCGGGAGGGGGCCGGGCGCACGGTCCTCGGCCGCGAAGATCGGGCCCTCGTAGGAGCCGTAGCGCTCCACCAGCTCCGTCCCCGAGAAGGACTCGAGCGCCTCCGTCGCCTCGCCCAGCACCGCCTCCATCCGCGCCTCCGCGAGCACGAACACCTCATCGCCCACGCGCACGCGTGTATAGGTGGCCGTCGGCGAGACCGCCACCGCCACGTTCCCCGGAAGCGTCCACGGCGTGGTCGTCCACACCAGCAGCCTCTCCGCGGGGGCTCCTGTAATCGGCAGCTTCAGGAACACGCTCGGGTCGACCACGTCCTTGTAACCAAGCGCCACCTCGTGCGAGGACAGAGTCGTCTCACAACGCGGGCAGTAAGGCACGACCTTGTGTCCCTCGTACAGCAGCCCCCGCCGCTCGATCCGCGCGAGCGCCCACCACACCGACTCGATGTAGGTCTCATCCAGCGTCCGGTATGCGTTCTCCAGGTCGAGCCAGAAGCCGATCCGCTCCGTCAGCCGGTCCCACTCCTCAAGGAACGTGAACACCGACTCGCGGCACTTCGCGTTGAAGCGCTCGATGCCGTACTCCTCGATCTCCGACTTGGACGCGATCCCCAGCTCCTTTTCCACCGCGATCTCAACCGGCAGGCCGTGGCAGTCCCAGCCGCCCTTGCGCTCCACGCGCAGGCCGCGCATCGTCTGGAAGCGCGGGTAGATGTCCTTGAACACGCGCGAGAGCACGTGGTGGGAGCCCGGCGGCCCGTTCGCCGTGGGCGGGCCCTCGTAGAAGACCCACTGCTTCGCCTGCGCGCGCAACCGCAGCGACTCCGCGAACACGTCGCGCTCGCGCCAGCGCTCCAGCACCTCGAGCTCGAGGGCCGGAAAGGCCTGCGCGGGGTCGATCGCGCGAGCGGGGATCAGGGAGCGTTGTGGAGTGTCTGCCACGAGGCGGCTCATTCTCGCAGGCAGGCGCCGCGGGCGGCCATCGTCATGCGATCCGCCGCTGCAGTCGTCGGCGTATTTGGAGACACTCGCACGCGTGTAGGGGCAGGTGAGGCAAGCCTTCCGCAATTCAAGTCAGTGACTCAAAACGCGTTGTGTATCGTCGCTTCGATGGCAGGCACACGATGCTAGACCGCGTCTCCATGCTGGTTAAGCCGTCGGCGCTCGCGGGCTTGGCGCGCCTCGACGACCCGTTCCTGAGCTACGTCCCGGACACGTTCGAGGTCAACTGGTCGGAGGGCCTGGAGCAGCTGCACGAGGAGAGCAGCCGCACGCACTTCATCGAGGTCTGGACCAGGCGCGCGATGCTCACGCGTCTCGGACCCCTTCGCGACGCTCCGACGGTGATCGACGTCGGCTGCTCCACCGGGCACCTGCTCGCGGATCTGAGCGTGCGCTTGCCCGACGCGACCCTGCTCGGGGTCGATCTCGTGGCCGCCGGCCTGCGCAAGGCGCACCGGCAGGTTCCCGACGCCCTGCTCCTGCAGGCGGATGTCTGCGCGCTGCCCCTGGAAGACGAATGCGTCGACGTCGCGCTGAGCGCGAACCTGCTCGAGCACGTGCCCGACGACCAGCGCGCGCTCGCGGAGATCGCGCGCATCCTCCGCCCCGGAGGTCGCGCGGTGATCGTCGTCCCGGTCAACCCCGGAAGCTACGACTGCTACGACCGCCTGCTCGGCCACGAGCGTCGCTACGCGCGCGGCGAGCTCGCGCGCAAGGCCAGCGGGGCGGGGTTCGAGGTTCTGCAGGACATCCACCTCGGCGCCCCCCTGTTCCCCGCGTTCTGGGTGGTCAAGCAGCGCAATCGCATGCGCCACGAAGACCTGCGCGGTGACGCCCTCGAAGACAAGGTCAAGAGCGACATCGAGCGCACCGGCAACTCCGCGCTCGGCCATCTCGCCTGCAACCTCGAGGAGCTCCTGCTGCGATATGGAGTGAGGCTCCCGTTCGGGATCCGCGGGCTGACGGTGCTCGAACGCCCGCGAGGGGCGCCATGAGCCCGGTCGATCGCACCACGAGCGCGACGGGAGGCCCGGTGGGCCTCGTGGGACAGCGGTCGCGTCGCGCCGACTCGGGGCGTCCCCGCGACCCCGCGGCTGTCGGCTCGACGCCCTGGGCGGTGGACGCGCCCGAGAGACCCACGCGACGGCTGCTGAGCATCGTGATCCCCGCGTACAACGAGCAGGACAACATCCAGCGCGTCTACGACCGCCTCGGCGCGGCCCTCGACGGGCTCGATCTCGAGTGGGAGCTGATCTTCAGCGTCGACCCGTGCACCGACAGCACCGAAGAGCTGATCCTGCGTCTGTGCGCTCAGGACGCACGGGTGAAGATGCTCCGCTTCTCGCGCCGGTTCGGCCAGCCGATGGCGACGATCGCGGGGCTCGAGGCGGCGGCGGGTGACGCGGCGGTCGTGGTCGACTGCGACCTGCAGGACCCTCCGGAGCTGATCCCCGAGCTGGTCGAGCGATGGCTCGAAGGCTACGACGTGGTGTACGCGCAGCGACGCACCCGGGCCGGTGAGACGCTCCCGAAGCGGATCGTCTCCGCCGTCGGCTACCGCCTGATCAAGCGCATCGCGGACGTCGACATCCCTCCCAACACCGGCGACTTCCGCCTGATGAGCCGCCGCGTGATCGACAACGTGGTGGCGCTCAAGGAGGGGCACGGCTTTCTGCGCGGCCTCGTCGGCCTGGTCGGGTTCCGCCAGACGAGCGTCCTCTACGATCGCGACGCGCGGGCGGCGGGGAACAGCAAGTACAACCGCTTCCTGGGCTCGCTCGTGATCGGCCTCAACGGGATCGTCGGCTTCTCCCGCTACCCGCTGCACCTGATCTCGCTGATCGGGATGGCGCTCTCGGGCCTGGCCTTCACCCTCGCGATCGTCTACCTGGGCCTGAAGCTCGGCAGCGTTCCATTTCCCGTGGGCAACCCCACGATCGTGATCGTGATGTCGCTCTTCAGCGGCATCCAGCTCCTGTCGCTCGGTGTGATCGGCGAGTACGTCGGGCGGATCTACGACGAATCGCGCAATCGCCCGAAGTACATCGTCGAGTCTCGCCACGGGTGGGACAGGAAAGCGTGACGGCGGCCACGACGACGAGTCGCCGCCATCTCGCCCGCGCGTTCCTGCGCGACATCCGCTCTCCCCGGTGGGGCGTCGCGGGCCAGGGCTTCCGCTTCGCGCTCACCGGGAGCTTGGTGGCGGGGGTCTACGTTGGTGTCACCACGCTCCTGCACAGCGCGTTCGCGGTGCCGTTCCAGATCGCCCTCGCGATCGGGTTCGTGATGGGCGTTGCTCTGCACTTCACCCTCCAGCGCGTGTTCGTGTGGCGACACGACGAGCGCTTCGCGCTCGCCGTTCAGCATCAGGCCGCCCGTTACCTGCTGATGTGCGCGTTCCAGTACGGGGCCACGGCGCTCTCGACATCACAGCTGCCCGATCTGCTGGGGCTCCCGGTGGAGGCTGTCTACCTGGCAACCATGCTCACGCTCGCGAGTCTGAACTTCCTCATCTTCCGGGGGCGGATCTTTCACCCTGGATCCGGCGTCGCCGGCAAGCAGGGCGTCGTGCGTCGCTAGCCCGAGTCGTCGGTGCGCTTGTGCACGTGAAATACGCCGGTGCGAAACACCAGGAAGTTGAACACCGTGATCAGCGCCGCGGTCCCCAGGTACACGACCTCGGCGGAAACGCCGAGCAACGGCGGCAGCGCGGCGGTGGTGGCGGCACTCACACCGAGCTGAGAGACAGCCACGAGCAGATAGCGCCCAATCTGGCGCCCGAACGTCAACGCGAACGCCTCGCCGCGTGACCACACGAACGTCCGCTGCAGTGTGAAGTGAACGACGATCGCCACGCTCCACCCGATCGCGAGCGCGATTTGGAAACGCATGTGTGACATCGTCGAGAGCACCGTGGTGATCGTGATGTAGACGGCCGACACCACCGCGCCGCTGAGCGCGAATCGCATCCCCTGCGCAAGCACGCCATCCGCCCAGAGCGCCGCCAGGCTCCCGGTCAACGCTTGCCGTCGAAGCTCGAACGCAGCCCTCATCTGTCGCAGGGGTTCATTGCCGATCGAATGTTACGCTCGGTCGGATCCGGAAACCCAAGGCGAGGTTGCAGGCCCCTCGTTCCCGCCCCTATGGGGGCGTCGGATGTCTCCGACTCGCGCTCTCACGCAGGGTGAGACACACCCGCGAGGCGGAGATAGCGCAAAGTGCCAAGCAATGGAACTCATCAAGAGAACTGCAACTCACGTCCGGTAGGGTGGTTTCACGCTCGGGCGTCCGCCAAGCCAACTCATTGTGTGACAGCCAACCATGCAAATCGACTCGACACGCCTAGCGACGGGAGCCACGCTCGAGGCAGATGTGGCGATCGCGGGGGCGGGTCCGGTGGGTATAACGCTCGCCTTGGAGCTTGCGGCCAGCGGGCACCGCGTGCTCTTGATCGAGAGCGGTGGCGATGCCTACGACGCTGACGTGCAGCGTCTCGGCGAACTCGCGGGAAGCGATCCAGCGCATGTCCCGATGTCGCTCGCCACGCGACGCCAGGTTGGCGGTACCTCGAACCTGTGGGCGGGACGCTGCGTGCCGTTCGATCCGATCGACTTCGAGAGTCGCGAGATCGTCGGCGGCGCTCGCTGGCCGGTGAGCTATGCGGAGATGGAGCGGTACTTCGAGCGGGCGTGCGAATGGTGTGTCTGCGGCGAGCCGGTCTTCGACGCCGACCGGATCCCAGAGCTGTCCGGCGACTCGCTGATACCAGGCTGGCCGGGTGGCGACGTCCTGGCAACGTCGCTGGAGCGGTGGTCGCTACCCACCAACTTCGGCCGGTTCTATCGGGCCAGACTCAGGGAGTCGAAGCTACTCACCCTGGTCGACAAGCTCACCTGCACCGAGATCGTGTGCGCCGCGGATGGCCACAGCGTCGAGCGCGTCATCGCACAGACGCTTTCGGGCAAGCGCGTGAACATACAAGCCAAGAAGTACGTGCTTGCCTGTGGCGGCATCGAATCCACGCGCCTGCTGTTCTCCTCCAACCGCCACCACCGCGCTGGCATCGGCAATCACTCGGGCCATCTTGGCCGCTGGTACATGGGCCACCTCGGGGCCGCGGTCGCGGATGTTCGCTTTTCGACGCCGGCGGCCGCGACGATGTACGGCTTCGAGCGGGACTCCGCCGGTACGTATGTCAGGCGGCGCTTCTCGTTTGCCCGCGACTACCTGTTAGAGCACGAATTGCCGAACGCGGCGCTGTGGCTCGAGAACCCGGAGATCGGCGACCCGACCCACGAGAGCGAGATCCTGTCATTCATCTATCTGGCCTTGACGTCGCCCGCCGGAGGGTACTTCGTGCCGGAGGGCATACGGCGACGCAAGATCGACACGGATATCCGCGGGTCGAGCATCCTGCACCTGAGAAACATCCTGCGCCGACTCCCGCATGTGGTGCGGTTCGCTCTCTCCTTTGGCTATGAACGCTACGTCAGGCCCGGATACAAGGTGCCGGGAATCTACATTTCCAGCCCATCGAACACATATCGGCTCTACTACCACGGCGAGCACCTGCCGCACTACGAGAGTCGCATCTTCCCGACCTCCGAGTCCGATGCGCTCGGACTGCCGCGCATGGCGACTCGCCTGCGCTTCAGCGACGAGGACATCGAGGGCGCGTTGCGGATACACGATCATCTCGATCGATACCTCCAGCGCCACGGGCTCGGGCGCCTGAATTACCTGTATGACGACCCCGCGTCGGCATTGCGCGAGCAGCTGGTCGACGGTTACCATCAGGCGGGCACGACGCGCATGTCCGAGCGTCCCGAGGATGGGGTGCTCGACTCGCAGATGGCGGTTCACGGATTCGACGACCTGTTCGTGGCGAGCAGCTCGGCCTTTGTGTCCTCGGGGCAGGCCAACTCGACGTTCATGATCGTCGTGTTCGCGCTGCGGCTGGCGGAGCACATTCACAGGACCCTGCGTCCGACCGTGACTGTCACCACGACGCCGCCGCGCCTCGAGTTGGAGACATTGAGTCCCGATAATTAGCCAAATTGTTGCGGCTGACATAAGCTCGACCGATGCGTCCCGAATCGCTGCCGTCCGTGCGAGAGATCCTCGCGACCCGCGTCGGCGAGGAGATGGCGCTCAACGACCGTTACCTGAATCCGCAGATGGGGAGGATCGTGAGAGCCGTGGGGTTCGACCGGGTCTGGACCGGCGGCGACGGCGCTCACCTGATCGACTCGACCGGCCGTCGCTACCTAGATCTGTTCGGTGGGCATGGCGTGTTCGCCGTCGGACGCAACCACCCCGAGGTCGTCGCCGCGCTGGAGGACGTGCTCGAGGCACGCACCGGAAACCTGCCCCAGCTGGGGGTGACGCTGCTCAGCGGAGTGCTGGCGGAGCAACTGCTGGCCCGCGCTCCCGGGAGCGTCGGCGCGATGGTGCCGTCGAACACCGGCGCGGAGGCGGTCGAGGGAGCCGTCAAGATCGCCCGCGCGGCGACCGGACGCCCACGCATCCTCTACGCCGAGCAGGCATTTCACGGTCTCACCCTCGGCGCGCTCTCGCTCAACGGCAACCCCGAGTTCCGGGAGGGCTTCGGACCGCTCGTTCCCGGCTGCGATGTCGTGCCGTTCGGCGATCTCGACGAGCTCGAGCGCGAGCTGTGCAGGGGCGACGTGGCCGCTTTCCTGATCGAGCCGATCCAGGGCAAGGGCGTCAACATGCCTCCGATCGGCTATCTCGAGGGCGCGCAGACGCTCTGTCGAGCGGCCGGGACGCTGTTCGTGTGCGACGAGGTGCAGACCGGCATTGGGCGGACGGGGCGCCTGCTGGCGCTCGAGCACTGGGGCCTGGAACCGGACATGATCTGCCTGTCGAAGGCGCTCTCGGGCGGGTTCGTGCCGATCGGGGCCCTGCTCGTCAGTCGCTCCGCCTTCGAGCGGGTGTTCGACCGGATGAAGCGGGCTGTGCGTCACGGCTCGACGTTCGGTGGAAACGACCTCGCCGCCGCCGCCGCGCTGGCGACGTTGCGCGCGTTCGACCGCGAAGACCTGATCGCTCACGCCGAGCGCATGGGCGATCTGCTGTTCGCGCTGACCCGACCGCTGGTTGAACGCTACGAGATCGTCCGCGACGTGCGCGGCAAGGGGCTGATGTGGGGGATCGAACTGGGCCCACCCGAACGCAACGGCAAGCTGTCGATGTGGAGCGCAATCGAGCGCGCGCAGCCGGGAGTGTTCTCACAGCTGGTGACCGTGCCGCTGTTCCACGACCATCAGATCTTCTGCCAGGTCGCGGGCCGCCACATGAACGTGATCAAGGCGCTGCCCGCGATGGTCATCGAGGAACGGGAGATCAGGCGCTTCGCGGCCGCCCTCGAGGAGGTCGTCGCCGGAGCCGAGCACGCGTCGCGGGCGATGGTGCGGCTCGGCTGGCGCACCGCCCGCCGGGTCTCGCGCGAACAGCTCGACGGCCGCCCATTCGCGCATACGGGGCCCCGCAACGGCTCCCACCCGCGCCACCTGGCGAAAGCCGGTCGCTAGATGGCATCTCGCGTCGAGCCGATGAAGCGGGAGGATCACGCCGCTCGTCGCGCCACCGCAGCCGACCTGCCGGTGCTCACGCGGATGCTCGTACGCGCCTTTATGGACGATCCGGTGGCGGTGTGGGCGTGCAGGCGGGAGCGATTGCGCCCGCGGATGCTCGAAGGCATGTATCGCTCGCGGTTGCGCCAGATGCTCGCGCACGAGGAGGTCTGGACCAACCCGGACCGCACCAGCGCGGCGCTGTGGATGCCACCCGAGCGCTGGAAAACCACGCTGCGTCAAGACGCGGCGCTGGTTCGATGCTTCTTGAGCCCACACCTGATGGTGCGCCTGCCGATGATCGCCGTGGGTCTCAGCGGCGTGCAGCGAGCGCATCCGCGCACGCCGCCCCACTGGTACCTGTCGCTGCTCGGCACCGATCCGGACGCCCAGGGTCAGGGGTATGGGTCGGCGGTTCTCCGGCCGGTGCTCGAACAGTGCGACATCGACGGCGTGGGGGCGTATCTCGAGTCTTCCAAGCGACGCAACCTCGACTTCTACGCGCGCTACGGCTTTCGGGTCGAGGGTGAGCTGCGACTTCCGTTCGGCGGCCCCACGATGTGGCCGATGTGGCGTGAGCCGCTGGGCGGATGACTCTGACCGATAGCTAGAAGACGCGACCGAACCGCGTCGCGATGTCGTAAGGGTAGATGTACATGGTCATCGCTTCGAAGCGATAGGCGGCGAGCGGCTTCCCGAGCCCCGCGGGAAGCGCGCGGACTTCGATGCCGTTGGCGTCCACCACGAGGAACGTGTGCCGCCGCTGTGGGACGTACCACGCCGGCACGTACGCCTGGAAGCCCGGGCAGAGGTTCGTGCCTTCAGGGTTTTCGCAGTCCTCCACGGGTCTGAGAAGCACGCGGTTGTGAGAGGCCCACGTCACGCCGGACGCATCACCGAAGTTGGTGTAGCCGACCTGCACGTGGTTGGCCGCGGCGATGCGGATGATGTTCTCTCCGCTGCTGGCGGTCGTCTTGGTGACGTTCACATAGTCGCTGGTCAGGCCCACGAGGCTCGCGACGAAGAACACCGACGCGCCGAGCGCGATCAGCCATCGTGTCGCCGAGCGCCTCGCCATGAGCAGGGGGATCACCGCGCCCACCGCGAAGAGGGCGGTCGCGTAATACGATTCGTGCGTCGTCGTCGGACCTTCCCCCGCTATCCAGAACGCGCCTGCCGCGCACGCCGGGGAGCTGACCCAGTAGATGATGTGAAGGGAGCGCGCGAGCTCGCCGGGCGGTCGCGAGAGGGCCCGGCGAAGGCCGGACCAGACGAACGTGCCGGCGGTCCAGAGGCCGACGACGATCAGCGCGAGCAGCGCAGCCGACATCACCACGTCGCTCGCGATCCCCAGCGCGGCGTGCATCGGGCCCGGCGCTTCGGTTCCGAGATAGCCGTTGAAGAGCTGCTTCAGCCCCTTGAACAGCAGTTCCGCCCTGGCCGGGAGTTCCGCCAGGGTCGCGGTGTGAATCGGCGAGGGCAGCAGGAGGAAGCCTTCCGCTTTCATGATCGCCGCCGTGATCTTCTCCACCGGGATCGACACGGCCACCGTCGTCAGGGCGGATACGGCGAGCAGTCGGGAGCGCCTGTCTCGCTGTGCGGCCGCGAACAGCGCGGTGAGCGCGAGCGGGACGACGGTCGTGATCGCCAGCAGCAGATCGGAGGCGAGACACGCGCCGACCACGACGCCCAGGATCGGCGGGACCGCGAACGTCGTCAGCCGCCGTCGTCCCTCCTCGCGCGTCAGCCAGATCAGGTACGCGCCCACCAGCGCGGTGCACGGATAGACCGTGTTGTGCGAGAACGGCGCCATGAAGAACGTCAGCGCTATCGGCGAGGCGACGACGCCGAGGAGCACCGCGAGGATCGCCGCGCGGCGGCCGGCCAGCTGCTGGACCGACCACCCCACGATCAGGGCGGTGATGAAGAACAGCAGCGTCGGCGCGACGCTCCACAGCTCCCGGTGCAGCGGCAGCTTCGCGGTCAGCAGCCCGAACCAGAGCGAGGCCCACTGCGGGGAGGAGCCCATCACCGTATGCCCGCCGGTGCCCGTTTCGACGAGCGTTTCCGGCATCACGTATGCAGAGCCGACGCTCGGGTTCCACGCGAGTGCCGCGAGGTTATGCGGCAGTTGCGCTGCGAACACGACCAGATAGCCGGCCGCGATCGCGAACGGGACGAGCCAGGGCAGGAGGCTTGCGTCGAGCGAGCGCGGGAAGGAGCCGTCCCGGGCGATCGCCTCCGCGTGCCCCCACGGCTCGCCGCCGACGTCAATCTTGCTGCGGGCCAAGGCGCGAGGCGATGTCGTAGGGGTATATGTACATGCTCATCGCTCCCAGCCGATATGTGGCGAGCGGCTTGCCGAGGCCGGGCGGGAGGGAGCTGACCCAGCCTTCGCCGCTCACCGTCAGCAGGAAGGTGTGGCGTTCCCGGGGTACGTACCACGCCGGCGTGCTCATCAGGTAGAAGGGGCAGATGTCGGCGCCCTGTGGGTTTTCGCACGCCATCAGCGGCCTGACGGTCACGCGCCCGTGCGTGATCCACGTGAAGACCGACGTTCCGTAGCCGCCGTAGCCGACCGGCACGTTGTTCGCGCGGGCGATTCGGGTGACGCTCGCGGTGTCAGCGGCGATCCCGTTGGTTAGGTTCATGTAATTGCCCGTCAGCCCCACGAGGCTCGCGAGGAAGAAGATCGAAGCGCCCACGGGAACCAGGATGCGGCCCAGCCGGCCGGCGGACAGCAGCAGCGGTATCACCGCGGCCACCGAGAACAGGGCGGTCGCGTAATACGATTCGTGGAGGTCCGTCCCGCCGCCCGTTTCCGCCGCGATCCAGAACACGGCGCACACCGAGGCCGCCGACCCAACCCAGTAAACGACGTGCAGAGAGCGGGCCAGCTCATCCGGCGTCTGCGCGCCGCGCCTGCGCAGCGCCGCCCAGATGAGCCTCGCCGTGGCGAGTATCCCGAGCACGATCAGCGCGAGCAGGGCAGCGGACATGACCACGTCGCTCGCGAGCCCCAGCGCGGGGTGAAGGGTGCCGGGCGCGGTCGGGCCGCCCAGATAGCCGTTGAAGAGGCCCTTCAAGCCCTTGAACAGGAGCGTCGCGCGTTCGGGGAGTTCCGACAGCGGTACCGCGTGGGCAGGCGTGGGCAGCTTGAGATACCCGGACGAGCGCATGATCGACGAGATCAGCGAGGACACCCCGAGCGCCACCGCCAACGTGCTCAGGGCCGACACGGCGAGCACGCGCGCACGGCGGCCCGGTTGCACGCCGGCGAGGATCGCCGTCACGGCCAGCGGGACGATCGCCGTGGCCACGAACAGCAGGTCCGATGCCAGGCACGCGCCGACCGCCACCCCCGCGAGCGGCGGCACCGCCCAGGTCAACGCCGGCCTTCGTCCCTCTCCGCGCGCCAGCCAGACGAGGTACGCGCCGAGCAGGGCGGTGCCCGGGTACACGAAGTTGTGCGCGTTGGGCGCCATGAAGAACACGAGCGCGAACGGCGAGGCGATCACGCAGATCAGCACGGCGAGGATCGCCGCGCGTCGGGTGCTCAGGCGCGCGACCGACCAGCCGACGATCAGGGCGGTCGCGAGGAACAGCAGCGTCGGCGCGATCTCCCACAGCTGGCGATGCAGCGGCAGCCCCGCCGTGAGCAGGCCGATCCACAGCGACAGCCACTGCCCCGAGGAGCTGATCACGGTGTTGCCCCCGGAGCCTGAGCCGGCGAGCGTTTCCGGCAAGGCGAAGGCCGACGCGTAGTCTGGGTCCCACTGCAGCTCGGTCACGTTGCGCTGCAGGTGCACTACGAACACCACGACATACACGGTCGCGATCGCGAGCGGGAGCTGCCACAGCAGGGTGAGGAGCTTGTCTCCACCCAGCCTGTCGGCCAGGGGGCGCGCGGACCAGTGCGCGGAGGTGGTGTTCGCGACGCCTGGTGCGCCCGCCGCCTCCGACGCCAGGTCCGCGTCGGCCGAGTGTCGATGCTCACGCCACCACATGGAAGCGCGAGTCTAAACAGCGTTGTGACTAAAGCAAGAACGATGTGGCTGATTGGAATTCCGACAACGCTCGTGGGACCCTCAATTGGCATGAAATCTATCTTCGCCGCCACGAGCCAGTCGGAAACATAAGTAGCCAAATCAGTGAAAAACGCACGATCTTCTGTCGCGATCACCTACGATGCGACGAAATGGGATCGCGGCTGAGAAATCGAAAAGGGTAAATGTCACTGTCCGACAACAGTCACAGCGTCACCTACCTGTCCGCGGCCGCCGACCTGGCGTGGACGATCGAGCCATGCGACCTCGACGCGATGGCGCGGGGGCTCGCGGCGGTCCGTGAGCGCCGCGGCAGGCTGTTCATCCTCGGGGTGGGCGGTGGCGCCGGACACGCTTCGCACGCGGTCAACGACTTCCGCAAGCTGTGCGCGATCGAGAGCTACGCGCCGACCGACAACGTCTCCGAGCTGACCGCACGGACCAACGACGATGGCTGGGAGACGGCGTACAGCGCTTGGCTGGAGGTCTCGCGGCTGTCCGAGCGCGACGCGCTGCTCGTGTTCTCCGTCGGCGGCGGATCGCGCGAGCACAACGTCTCCACGAATCTGGTGCGGGCGATGGAGGCCGCACACGAGGCCGGGGCGTCGATCTACGGCGTCGTCGGCGCTCCCGGCGGCACGCTCGGGGAACTCGCCGACGTGGCGATCCGCATCGAACCGCCGGCGGCGCTGCGCACCCCTCTCGTGGAGTCGTTTCAAGCGGTTGTCTGGCACGCGCTCGTCTCCCATCCAGAGCTTGCGGTCAAAGAAGGCCACTGGGAGTCGCTCGCCGCACCCGCCAAGCCGTGAGCGCCGGCTGGGCCTTCGCGCCCGACCGCGGTCCCATGGTGCTCGCGTCAGCTTCCCGCGAAGGTCCCGCGCGCAGCCCGCGAGCGGCGGTGTTCCTGGATCGCGACGGAGTCATCAACGAGCTGATCGCGGACCCGATCACCGGGCGGGGCGAGTCTCCGCTGCGCGTGGAGGACGTGAGGCTCCTCCCCGGCGCCGCCGCGGCGGTCGCACTCCTCGCGCGGGCCGGCTACGTGCTGGTGTGCGTCTCCAATCAGCCCGCGGCCGCGAAGGCCACCGTATCGCTCGCAGGGCTGCGGGACGTGCACGAGCGAGTGATCGAGCTGCTGGCCCGCGAGGGTGTCCGTCTCGACCGCTCCTATCTGTGTCCACACCATCCCGAAGGCGTGGTGGCCGAGCTCGCCGGGGCGTGCGACTGCCGCAAGCCACGCCCCGGGATGCTGGATGCGGCCTGCGACGCGCTCGCCCTCGACCGTGGCGGATCCTGGATGGTCGGAGACACCGACGCGGATATCGGAGCGGGCCTCGCGGCCGGATGTCGGACGCTGATGATCCGCAACTCGGGCAGCGCTCACAAGCGTTTGCAGGGATTCCACGCGGACGCCATCGCCGACAGTCTCATCGACGGGATCGAGCGGCTTCCCCTCGATTAAACAGAGACATTCACACAAATCGTCGCTCGTTATGGTGGCGCTCGACAGGGAATTCATCATGCTCGATCAGATCTCCACACGCATATTCGCCGACGGCGCCGACCTCGACGGCATCCTCGCTCTTGCCGCCGATCCACACATATCGGGATTCACCACCAACCCGACGTTGATGCGCAAGGTGGGACTCACTGACTACGGGCGCTTCGCGCAGGAGCTGCTCGAGCGCGTCACCGAGCACCCGATCTCCTTCGAGGTGTTCGCCGACACCGCTCCGGAGATGCGCCGCCAGGCCCACACGATCGCCTCCTGGGGAGAGAACGTGTACGTGAAGATCCCCGTCACGTCGACGACCGGTGAGTCGATGGCGCAGCTGGCGAGAGAGCTCTCCGAGGATGGGGTGAAAGTGAACGTGACCGCGCTGTTCACCACCGCGCAGGTCGAGCTGATCGCGGCGGCGGTCGCGAACGGCGCGCCGTCGTACATCTCCGTGTTCGCCGGCCGCATCGCGGACGCGGGAGTCGATCCGATCCCGATCATGGCGCGCTCACTCGAGATCATGGAGCAGGCGCCCCACGCGGAGCTGATCTGGGCCTCGCCGCGGGAGATCCTCAACCTCGTCCAGGCAAACGAGATCGGCTGTCACATCATCACGATCACCCACGACCTGCTGAAGAAGCTCGACAGCCTCGGCAAGAGCCTCGAGCAGTACTCGCTCGAGACCGTCCAGATGTTCCACGACGACGCGTTGGCCGCGGGCTTCACCCTCTAGTCGCGTGAGTAGAGCCTGCATCACCGGTGGCGCGGGGTTCATCGGCAGCAACCTCGCCGATCGGCTCGTCGAGCGCGGATTCGAGGTCGCGATCCTCGACGACTTCAGCACCGGGCGTCGCGAGTTCGTCACGGAGCTCGAGAACACGCCGGGCGTGCGGCTGATCGAGGGCGACGTGCGCGACATCTCCGCGGTAGAGAGCGCCGTCGAGGGCTGCGACTGGGTCTTTCACCTGCAGGCGAACGCCGATCTGCGTGGCGGCGTGGAACATCCGCGGCGCGACCTCGAACAGAACACGATCACGACCGCGAACGTGCTCGAGGCGATGCGACGCCACGGCGTCAGCCGGATCGTGTTCTCCTCCACCGGCTCCGTCTACGGCGAGCCGGAGGTCTTCCCAACCCCGGAGGACGCCCCCTTCCCTGTGCAGACCTCGCTGTACGCGGCGTCCAAGCTCGCCGGCGAGGGTCTGATCGAGGCCTACGCGACCGGCTTTGGCTTCACGGGCGTGATCTGCAGATTCGTGTCGGTGCTCGGCGAGCGCTACACCCACGGGCACGTGTTCGACTTCTACCGCGCGCTCAAGCGCGACCCCACGCGCCTGCGCGTGCTCGGCGACGGCCGCCAGGAGAAGTCCTACCTGTACGTACAGGACTGCGTCGCGGCGATCCTCGCCGCGGTCGATCGCCACGGCGAGGATCCGGGCGCGCACATCTACAACCTCGGGACCGACGAAACCCTCGTGGTCGACGAGTCGATCGCGCTGATCGCCGGGCACCTCTCCGCCTCGCCCGAGATCGAGCACACCGGCGGGCGTCGGGGATGGGTCGGCGACAGCCCGCTCATCCGCCTCGACACCACGCGCATCCGCAGCCTCGGCTGGCGCCCGCAGCTGACCATCGAGCAGGCCGTGGTCCGCACGCTCGAGTGGTTCGACGCCAACGAGTACGCGTGGGCCGAACAGGAGATCGAGAGCGCGCTGTCATGAGCGTCATCTTCAGCCGCGCGCCCTTGCGGATCTCGCTCGGCGGGGGCGGCACCGACCTGCCCTCCTACTACCGCGAGCACGGCGGCTTCCTCGTCTCGGGCGCGATCGACAAGTACGCCTACATGCTCACCCACACCACCTTCCAGCGGCGCTACAGGATGAAGTACTCCGAGCTGGAGGAGGTCGAGGAGATCAGCCAGATCCGCCACCCGATACTGCGCGAGAGCCTGCTGCGCCACTGGGCCGGCAGCCCCCTCGAGATCGCCTCCGTGGCCGACGTCCCGGCCGGCACCGGGATGGGGTCCTCCGGCGCATACACGGTGGCGCTGCTGAAGGGCCTCGCGCGCGCACGCTGCACCGCGATCACCCCCGGGGACCTGGCCGAGGCGGCGTGCGAGATCGAGATCGACGTGCTCGGCGAGCCGGTCGGCAAGCAGGACCCCTACGTCGCCGCCCACGGCGGGATCTGCGCCTACACGTTCAACCCGGACGGGAGCGTCGACGTCGAGCCGCTCGAGCTGGACCCCACGACGCTGAGGCGGATGCGCGACCAGCTGCTGCTGTTCTACACCGGCGAGGCGCGCTCGGCCTCGCACATGCTCGCCGACCAGGACACGCGTTCGAAGGCCGGGGACGAGCAGATGCTCGCCAACCTGCATCGCACGAAGGAGCTGGGTCGGCAGAGTCACGAGCTGCTGCGCGGCGGGCGCCTGGAGGAGTACGCGGAGCTGATGCACGAGCACTGGGAGCACAAGCGCGCCCGCTCGCCGGGGATGAGCGACGGCCGCATCGACATGCTGTATGAGATCGCGCGCCGCACCGGCGCCATCGGCGGCAAGCTCGTGGGCGCCGGCGGCGGCGGGTTCCTGCTCGTCTACACGCTCAGGCCCGAGGAGACCAGGCAGGCGATGGCGGAGGAGAACGCGCAGGAGCTCGCGTTCGACTTCGAGTTCTCCGGCGCATACGCGAGCGAGTACGCATGAGCAGAGACGGCCTGAGGGTGGCCGTGCTCGGCTGCGGGCAGATCGGCGCCAAGAGGGCACAGGCCCTCGCGCCACAGGACACGATCGTCGGCTGCTGCGACCTGAACATCGCGGCTGCCGAGGAGCTCGCCGCGCGTCACGGCGCCCGTGTGTGCGCCACGCCACAGGAGCTGGTCGCGCTCGATCCGGACGTGGTGGTCGTCGCCGCCGTCCACGACCAGCTCGCGGGGCTCGTCGAGCTGTCCCTCGCCGCGGGGGCGCACGTGCTCGTCGAGAAGCCCGCCGCGATCTCGACCGCGCAGATCGATCGCCTGCTCGTCTGCCAGCGGATCAGCGGCCGACTCGTGAAGGTCGGCTTCAACCACCGCTTCCACCCCGGGATCGCCCGCGCCGTCGAGGAGGTTCATTCCGGGCGCCACGGCGAGCTGATGCACCTGCGAGCCCGCTACGGCCACGGCGGGCGCCCCGGCTACGACCGCGAGTGGCGCGCCCAGCCGGCCCGCTCGGGCGGCGGCGAGCTGATCGACCAGGGGATGCACCTGCTGGACCTCACCAACTGGATCGCCGGTCCGCTGCCGCTGCACTCCGCGCTGCTGCGCACGCAGTTCTGGGACGCGGAGGTCGAGGACAACGCCGCGCTGTTGCTCGGCGAGCCGGGGCAGCGGACCGGCCCGTGGGCGATGCTGCACGTGAGCTGGACGGAGTGGAAGAACCTCTTCTCGCTCGAGATCTACTGCCATACCGCCAAGCTCCAGATCGACGGGCTCGTGCGCTCCTACGGACCGCAGCGGCTGCGGATCTACACGATGGGACCGGAGCTCGGGCCCCCCGCGCTCGAGGAGATCCATTACTCGGCGGAGGATGGCTCGTGGGCCGCGGAATGGGAGCACTTCGCGGAGGCCGTGGTATCCGGCGACGGGCGCGCGCTGCTCGGCGATCTGCGCTCCGCGCGCGACGCCTGGGAGCAGGTGGAGGCCGCGTACGAGACCGACGTGTACGCCGACATGCGCTCGTTGGCGACGCTTCGATAGTAGAGGTCACGAGATGGACGCCCCAGTCGAGACGAATCGCTCCGAGCCGATCGCCGTGGTGGGCCTCTGGCACCTGGGGAGCGTGATCGCGGCATGCCTGGCGGACGCCGGCAACGACGTCATCGGCCTCGACCCCGACCGCGCCGTCGTCGTCGGGCTCGGCGAAGGTCACCCGCCGGTTTCCGAGCCGGGACTCCAGGAGCTGCTCGCCGGCAACGCCTCACGCATGGAGTTCACCAGCGACCCGAGGGAGCTCGCGCGGGCGCGCTGCGCGTGGCTGACATTCGACACACCCGTCGCCGACGACGACGTCGCGGACGTCGAATGGGTGCTCGACCAGGCGGTCGAGCTGCTCGCGCACCTGCGCGAGGACACGCTCGTGGTCGTCTCCTCGCAGCTGCCCGTCGGCAGCAGCGCGCGCCTGCACGAGCGCTGTGCCGCCGCGCGCGGCCCGGCCGGTGCGCTGCGCTTCGCGTGCGTGCCCGAGAACCTCAGGCTCGGCAGCGCACTCGAGTCGTTCCGCGAGCCCGACCGGATCGTCGCGGGGGTGCGCACCGAGGCCGACCGCGACGAGCTCGCCGAGCTGCTCGCGCCGTTTTGCTCGGAGGTGCAGTGGATGCGGGTGGAGTCCGCGGAGATGACCAAGCACGCGCTCAACGGGTTCCTCGCCACGTCGGTCGCGTTCATCAACGAGATCGCGTCGATCTGCGAGTCGGTCGGAGCCGACGCGCAGGAGGTCTCGCGCGGCCTCAAGAGCGAGCGGCGGATCGGCCCGCGCGCGTACCTAGGTCCGGGCGACGCGTTCGCCGGCGGAACGCTCGCGCGCGACATCGGCTTCCTGCGCGGCCTGGCCAAGCGCGAGGGGCTGCCCGCACACGTGTTCGCCGGAGTCGCGGACGGCAACGCCGCGCACAAGCACTGGACCCGGCGCAAGCTGACCGAGCTGCTCGGCGAGGATCTCGAGGACGGACATGACGTCCTGCGCGACCGCCGCGTGGCGATCTGGGGGCTCACCTACAAGCCGGGCACCGACACCCTGCGTCGGTCGAGCGCGATCGAGCTGTGCCGATGGCTGCTCACCGAGGGCGCCAACGTGCGCGCCCACGACCCGGCCGTCAGTGCGCTGCCCTCGGACCTCGCGACCAGGATCGAGCTGTGCGACTCCCCGTTGGAGGCCGCCCGCGACGCGGAGATCCTCGTCGTGTGCACGCCCTGGCCCGACTACCTCGAGGTGCCCGCTGAGGAGGTGCTCGAGGCCATGGCGTATGCGAGTGTGATCGACCCGGCGGGAGCGCTCAGCGCCACGCTCGGCCACCACCCGGGCCTGCGCTACGTGCGCGTCGGCTCGCCGTCGGAGCTCCCCGTGAGCAGGGGAACCGCCACCACGGCCGCGCAAGAGGCTCGCAGATGAGCGAGGTCCTCGCCGGGCGCACCGCGCTGATCACGGGGGCAAGCCACGGACTCGGGTTGGAGATCGCGCGCGCGTATCTCGACGCGGGCGCGGCCGGCATCGTCATCTGTGGGCGCGACCGGATCGCGCTGGAGGGCGCGCTCGGCGAGTTGAGCGAGCGGGCGGCCCCGGGCCAGACGGTGCTCGGCGAGCCGGCGGACGTTTCGCGCGCGGACGACGTCGAGCGGCTTGTGGCACTTGCGCTGGACCGGCTGGGGGAGGTCACGATCCTCGTGTCGAACGCCGGCGTGTACGGGCCGAAGGGCGCGATCGAGGACGTGGACTGGCTCGAGTGGACGCGGGCGGTGGAGATCAACCTGCTCGGCTCGGTGCTGCCCGCGCGGGCGCTCGTCCCGCACTTCCGCGAGCGTGGCTACGGCAAGATCGTCCAGCTCTCAGGGGGAGGAGCGACCGGCCCGCTCCCGGGTCTCAGCGCCTACGCTGCCTCCAAGGCGGCGGTCGTGCGCTTCGCGGAGACGCTCGCGGAAGAGCTGCGCGAGAGCCGCGTCGACGTCAACGCGATCGCGCCCGGGGCGCTCAACACGCGGATGCTCGACGAGGTTCTCAACGCCGGCGCCGAGCGGGTGGGGGAGGACTTCTACCGGCGCGCGCTCGAGCAGCAACGCAGCGGCGGAGTCCCGCTGAGCAAGGGGGCCGAGCTGGCGGTGTTCCTCGGCTCGGCCGCGAGCGACGGCATCACCGGCAAGCTGCTCAGCGCGGTCTGGGATCCATGGGCGGATCTCCCGGCGCACGTCGCGGAGCTCGAATCGGACGTCTACACCCTGCGCCGGATCGTGCCCGGAGATCGGGGACTGGACTGGGGGGAGGTGTGAGTGCCCGCGCGGAGCCGCCTCCGGTGTGCATCCTCGCGGGCGGACGCGGAACGCGCCTCGGAGAGCGCGCCCGCGGCGTGCCGAAGCCGCTCGTCGAGGTCGCCGGAGAGCCGTTCCTGATCCACCAGCTGCGGCTGCTCGCGACGCACCGCGTGCGCGAGGTCGTGATCTGCGTCGGATACCGGGGCGAGATGATCGAGTCGCGCATCGGCATGGAGCGCTTCGGGATCGAGATCGCCTACAGCTACGACAGCCCGGCCCTGGACGGCACGCTCGGCGCGATCCGGCGTGCGCTCGCGCTGCTGGGCGAGCGCTTCCTCGTCCTCTACGGGGACACGTATCTACGCGTCGACTACGAGGCCGCGGACAGGGCGTGGCGCGACAGCGGGCTCGCGGCGCTGATGGTCGTGCTGCGCAACGATGGGAGATGGGACGCCTCGAACGTCCGCTACGAGCGCGGGCGCGTCCTCGCGCACGACAAGCAAGCCCCCACGGCCGACATGCGGTGGATCGACTACGGCCTGGGCGGGCTCACGGCGCGGGCGCTGGAGGCCGTGCCGGAGTCCGAGTCCGACCTCTCGGCGCTCTACCGCGAGCTCGCCCGGCGCGGACAGCTGTGCGGCTACCCGGTCGACGAGCGCTTCTACGAGATCGGCACGCCCGACGCCCTTGAGGAGACGGCGGAGTTCCTGCGCGAAAGCGCCCGCGACGACGCTCAGGCCGCGCGCCGCGCGTAGACGCCACGGCGCATCGCGAGCGAGTGGCGCAGGTCGATCGAGTGGTCGAGCGACTCCGCCGGTGGCAGCGGCAGCCGTGGGCTCGACCCTCCCGCGCGCCAGCCCGCGAGCCGTCCTCGCAGCGCGAGCAGATCGCGGGAGATCCACAGGTCGCCGCACACCACGATCGCCTCGGTGACCAGCGTCCTCAGAGTCGTGGAGCCGTGCAGGAGGCCGTAGCGGCGCAGCATGTACCCGCGCCCGTAGCCCGCCTGACGACGTTGCCACGGTGAGCGATATCCGTGCGTCGCGGAGCCGATGTGGATTCCCACGGCATCCGGTTCGGCCACCGAGCGCCAGCCCGCGACACGCAGTCTGACCGCGAGGTCGAAGTCCTCCATGTAGGCGACGATCGTCTCGTCCAGGCCACCCAGCTCCTCCCACGCCGCGCGCCGGTAGAGCCCGGCGGAGCCTCCGGCGCCGAGGAACACGGGCTTGGAGTCATGCGCACGCGAGGCCGGGAGCCCCTGCAGGCGTGGGAAGCCGGCGAGGATCGGGTCTGCGGCAAAGCCCATGCCGTCGATCAGCTCCTCGCCCGGTTTGAGCATCAGCGAGCCGACCGAGCCCACGCCCGGGTCCCCTTCGAGGTGGCGGACCATTCGCTCAAGGAAGTCGGGACGACAGTCGACGTCGTTGTTGAGCAGCAATACGGCTTCGCCCGAGCCCGCGGCGACGCCCAGGTTGCACGCAACGGGGAAGCCGAGATTCTCGTCGATCTCCACGACCTGCACCGCCGGCCACTCGGCGTACAACCGCGCCCGCGTGTCGTCGGTCGAGCCGTTGTCCACCACGATCACGTGGTGCGGGATCGTCTGGGCACGCAGGTGACGCAGGCAGCTCTCGGTGAGCTCAAAGCGGTTGTAGGCGAGCATCACCACGTCGATCGACATCGGCATGGGGGCAATGTAGTCGCTGCGGTCCGTGTTCGCCACTAGTCAGAAACGAAGTTGTGAAAGAGGCCGGTTGCGTGAATGAGTGACAGGGCTCTCGACGGCACGGCTCTGTTCCCTGTAAACGCTGGTGTTGATCGGGTTTCCCGATTCGGCGTCGGACTGGACCGGGCGGTGAGCACGAGTCGGTCTCGACAGCCGCGCTGCAAGTGCGACGACCGCTGGTAGCTTGCGGGCCGTGCAGTCTCCACGTACAAGCTTGACGACGCGCACCACGTGTCGGATCTGCGGCTCGCCGCATCTGGTGCCGGTGCTATCGCTGGGTGAGCAGTACATCGCGGGCGCGTTCGCGGAGCCCGGCGGCGAACAGCCGGTCTCGCGACGCATACCGCTCGACCTGGTGAGATGCGACACGGCGCGCAACGAGAACGGCTGCGGCCTGGTGCAACTGCGTCACACCGTGCCTGGGGCCATTCTCTATCGCTCTTACTGGTATCGCAGCGGCGTCAACCGCACGATGACGCGAAACCTGCACGAGATCGCGGCTCAGGCGGAGGAGATGGTGAACCTGGGCCCTGGTGATTTGGTAATCGACATCGGCTGCAACGACGGCACGCTGCTCGACGGGTACAAGGCCTCTGATCTGAAGTACCTGGGCTTCGATCCCTCCGACGTCGGTCGCTACGCGGTCGAGAAGGGCTATGAGGTGGTGCGCGACTTCTACGCGTATGAGCACCTGCGCGAGCGGCACGTCGACCGCAAGGCCCGGATCATCACCAGCATCGCGATGTTCTATGACCTCGAGTATCCGTGCGCGTTCGTCGAAGCCGTCTCGCGGGCGCTCGCGGACGACGGTGTGTGGGTGATGGAGCTGCACTACCTGCCCGCGATGCTCGACATGAACCAGTTCGACGCGATCGTGCACGAGCATCTGGAGTACTACTCGCTCGCGGTGATCGAGCGGCTGCTGGGCGACGCCGGCCTGCGGGTCGTACGCGCCGAGCTAAACGACATCAACGGGGGCTCGATACGCCTCTTCATACGCCGCGCCAATCGCTTCGCGCCCGCGGGCGAACACGCGGAGAAACTCCAGCAGCTGCGCGTTCGCGAGTTCGAGATGGCGCTCGACGCGCCCGAACCTTACGAGCGCTTCGCGTCGGCGACCGAAGCGGTCCGCGACAGCCTGGCGTCGATGTGTCGCACGCTCGTCGAGGAAGGCAAGACGATCCACGTGTACGGCGCATCGACGAAGGGCAACACGATCCTCCAATACGCGGGCATCGACAGCACGCTCGTTCCCTACGCGGCCGACCGCAACCCCGACAAGCACGGCTCGGAGACGATCGGCACGAAGATCCCGATCATCAGCGAGGAGCAATCCCGGGAGATGCGTCCCGACTACTACCTCGCGCTGCCGTGGCACTTCCTCGACGAGTTCCTCGATCGCGAGCGCGAGTTCCTCGAGCGCGGAGGTCAGTTCATAGTGCCGATGCCCGAGGTTCACCTCGTCTCGGCGATGCCGGATGTGCAGATCGAATCGCGCGCGCATGAGGGTGGGCTCGTCTCACACACCAACTCCTGACCGCGATCTGACCGAGTCAATGCCGATTCGCGTCGGAATCCTCAGCACATGGAACACTCGCTGCGGGATCGCGGAGTACACGCGGCACCTCGTGGACGCCATGCGCAGGCAGGGCGAAGTGGAGGTGACTGTGCTGAGCTCGCGCAATTTCGGAGAGCGCGCCCTGGCGCCGCCGGAGGATTGGGTCGAGCCCGCCTTCGACGTGCAGATCTGGCATCCCGAACACAGCTTCGATCTCGACGTCGAGACGATCCTCGATCTCGACCTCGACGTTCTCCACGTCCAGTACAGCAACCTGTTCTACGACCGCGGTCGTCTGATCGAGCTGTTGCGGCGCTTCCCGGGGGTGACGGCGCTCACCTACCACGACAAGGGCGGCGTGCGCTCCTTCCCGTACGACCTGCCCGATCTTCTCTACGCCCACCGTGAGGATGTGGGCGTCGGGCCGCGGCGTTTCATCCCTCAGGGAATCGACCTGCGCAGGCCGGTCGTCAAGACGTTCGGACTGGGCAAGTCACGGCTGGACGTGATCGGGGAGATCTGCGATCGCAACGACTGGGACTTCCAGCACAGCTTCGGCGAGGATCGCTGGCTCGAGAGCGAGGAGCTCTTCGCCTGGCTGAGGGACTCCGACGCGATCGTGCTGTGGTACGACGAAGACCCGCGGTCTGGCGGAAGCGCCGGCGCGCCGCTGGCCATCGGCACCCGCAGACCGGTGTTCGTCAACGACACGGAGTGGTTCAGCGATCTCCCCGAGCGCACCTCGACGCTGCGCAAGCTTCACACTCCTGAGGAGCTCGAGCTGGCGATGCGCGAGGTGCTCGACGATCCCTACGCCGAGAGGCGCACCTGGGATCGGGTCGCCCAGACGCTGCTGAGCGACTTCCGCGCGGCGCGTTCGAGGCCGCCGATGCATGTCCCCAGGACGTGCGATCCAGTGCGGGGGCGCATCTTCGTGACGCTCGACCACAAGCCCCTTCGGCGCGTTGCTCGCCAAATGAAGTCGCTCGCACCCAGCGTGTGAGCGATCCATCGCGTCCGGTCGCACAGCCGGTGGACGTCTGGGGCGAGACGCCGTCCGACGTGCTCGACACGCCGGATGCGGGGGTGGCGGCGATCCGCGGTGGCGCCATGCGCATCAGCGGCTACGCGATCTGCATCGCGGCGAGCGTCGTCTCCTCCGCGCTGATGCTCCGACATTTGGGTGTGGTGGCCACCGGCGAGTACGTCACCGTGCTGTCGCTCGTGACGATCAGCAGCAGCATCACCGACGGCGGCCTGGCGACGATCGGGGTGCGCGAGCTGAGCACGCTTCCACCAGCGCGCGCCCGGAGCTTCTTCCGAAACCTCGCGGGGGCGCGTCTGCTGTTCATCGCCGGCGGGATGATCTTCGCGCTCGCGTTCGCGCTCCTCAGCGGGTACTCCACGACGATGGTGGAGGGTGTGGTGTTCGCGAGCATCGGGTTCGCATCGCTCACCACGCAGACGACCTATCTGCTGCCGCTGATGGCCCGGTTGCGCTTGGACTGGGTGACCGCGGTCGAAACCCTGCGACAGATCGGCGCGGCGGTCGTGGTGGTGATGCTCGTGCTCATCGGCGCGCCGCTGCTGCCGTTCTGGGCGGCGACGATCCCGGCCGGGATCGTGGCGACGGCGCTCGCGGCGGTCCTGATACGCCGATCGATGCCGCTGCTGCCCGCGTTCGACCGCGCCGTGTTGGGGCCACTCATACGTCGCACGCTGCCATATTCGCTGGCGACCGCCGTCGGCATCGTCTACTTCCGGCTCGCGATCCTGGTCATGTCGTACGTGTCCACCGGCCAGCAGACCGGCTACTACGGAGCCTCCTTCCGAATCGTCGAAGCCCTGTTCGTGATCCCGCACCTGATCGTCGGGTCGACGCTCCCCATCTTCGCGAGGGCGGCGCGCGACGACCGCAAACGCCTGGACTACGCGCTCGGCCGCACGTTCGAGGTGTGCCTGCTGACGGGCCTGGCGGCGGGGCTCGCTCTCGTCACGGGCTCGCACTTCATCATCCAGGTCGTCGCGGGGCCGAAGTTCGCGCCAGCCGCCATCGTCCTGAGCATCCAGGGAGTCGCGCTGGTCGCGACGTTCGTGGGAGCGGTGTTCGGCTACGGGCTTTTGAGCCTCGAGCGCTATCGCGAGGTGCTCGTGATCAACCTGGGGGTTCTCCTGTTGAGCGGCCTGCTCACCGGCGTGTTCGCCTCGCGCTACGGTGCGCTCGGCGCGGCCGGCGCGACGACCTTCGTGGAGCTGCTCTACACGGGGCTGCTCGCCCTCGCGCTAGTTCGCGCGGGCGCCCGGCCGCAGACGTCGCTCGCCGGGATGGCCCGCTTCGTCTTCTCGGCGCTGCTCGGCGTGCCTCTCCTATTGGTCCCGGGCATCCCCGACGTCGCGAGGCCGGCACTGGCCGTTGCCGTCTACTGCGCGGCGCTGCTGGCGCTCGGCGCGGTGCCGCGCGAGATCCTGGTCCTGATTCCCGGCCTGCGTCGCAAACTGCCTCTCTGAGACGGAGGACTCACCGCATCGGTGTCGCGAGCCAGTTGACGATCTTCGACGAGTCCGCGAAAGCGGAGCGTGCGAACGGCCCTTCGCCCGTGAGCGAGAAGATGCGATAGCCGAGCTCCGTGAGCACGTCCCACGGGGCCTCCGGTGGATCTCCGTACATGGCGGAAGCCTCCGCGACGTGCTCGAAGATAACGACCGGTTGCACCCTGGCGAGCACGCCGCGCCCACCCTCCAGCACCGCGCGCTCAGCTCCCTCGACGTCGATCTTGACGACGCTCGGGGTCAGCTCGCCGATCTCGTCATCCAGCGTTGAGACCTGCACGTCGATGTAAACCGGGCCGCCCTGAGCGTCGCTGAGACTCGGATGTCTGCGCAGGCCGCTCCAGCCGTCGAGCTTGGTGAAGTGACAGAACTTCGTCACCTCTTTCCTCGCGCCGATCGCGAGCGCTCGACAGTCCACGGCCGGGAACTCGCGGGCGATCTCGGTGGCCAGGCCCGGGATCGGCTCGAATGCCAGGTGGCGCCCGCGTGGCGCGATCCGCACCGCGTCGCGCAGGCCCTGCCCTTTGTTGGCTCCCACGTCGACGTATGTGCTGTCGCTTCTAAGCAAGCTCGCGAGGGCCACCTCCATCGCGAGGTCTTCGCGCAGCGCTTGGCGCGCCTCCGCGTCGATCGCCCCCAACAGGTGGGTCTTCTGTGTACGCAGCGCCACCCCCCAGATCGCTCTTTTGTACAAGGACACGCGCGTGAGCGTATCTGCAGGCCGCGCTGAGATTGGACGTCTGCGTCGCTCGGTCGCTCGTATGGGGTCTCCAGCCGGTCCACGTTGTCTCTGACCGCGTCGTCGTCCGAGGTCTCGCGACCTACGATGCTGTTGTGGCTCTCCTTGGCTTGCGTCCATGAGGCTTCGCCTCTACCACCATCCGGACGGCGCGCGCGTGGCCTACCGCGAGCTCGGAGCGGGCCCGCCCCTCGCGCTGCTGCACTCCGGCCTGCTGTCGCACAAGGAGTGGGAGCCGGCTGTCGAGCAGCTCACCGACCGCTTCCGCGTGGTGCTCCCCGACCTGCCGCTGCACGGCGACTCCGAGGATCGGCCGCGCCACCCCTACACGCTCGACTGGTTCGCCGACGTGCTCGGCGGCTTCGCGGCGGAGGTGCTCGGGCCGCGACCTCTGATCGCCGGCCACGCGGCCGGCGCCGAGATCGCCCTGCAGGCCGTCCTGTCCGGTCGAGTTCGGCCCGGGCGCCTGGTGCTGATGCCCAACCGCCTGCACGCCGCACCGGCGGGAAGCGCCGCGCGCACCGCCTGGCAGCTGACCGCGAGGGCGGCCGCCGTCCCCGGGCTCGACCGCCTGCTCTCCCACGGCACGCGCGCGGTGTTCACCCCCGAGCGCGGCCTGCGCCTCTCCGCCCGCGCCAACCCCGCCGCCGCGGACCTCTTCCGCCACGCCTTCGCGGACGTTCCCGGCAACTCCAGCCTCGCGCGCTCGTGGGCGAAGTGCGCGCGCGGGTGGCCGCGGGGACCGCAGACGCACCTGCTCGAGCTCTACCCGCGGCTGGAGATGCCCGTGCTCCTGCTGTGGGCGGACCGCGACCGATTGCACCCGCTCGCGGCGGCCGAAGAGGCGCTCGCGCTGCTGCCGCGGGGCCAGCTGCGCGTGCTCGAGAGCACGGGGTTCCTGATGGCCTACGACGACCCGGTGGGGCTCGCACGGGAGCTGGCCGCGTTCTGCGGGTAGGGTTCGAGGCGCCAAATTTCCGTGTCACGAGGAGACCAAATGCCATCCGAGCAGCAGCTGTGGGGCGCAGAGACAACCAAGGCCGTCGAGAACTTCCCGATCTCCGGTGAGACCGTGCCCGTATCCGTGGTCCACTGGCTCGCGCGCATCAAGGGCGCCGCGGCGGTCGTCAACGGCGAGCTCGGCCTGCTCTCCAAGCGCAGCGCCACACGCATCCACAAGGCGGCCGGCGAGATCGCGGCGGGCAAGCACGACAGCCAGTTCCCGATCGACGTGTTCCAGACCGGCTCGGGCACCTCGACGAACATGAACGCCAACGAGGTGATCGGCAAGCTCGCAGGGGAGGGCGTCCATCCGAATGACCACGTCAACATGGGCCAGTCCTCCAACGACGTGTTCCCCTCCGCGGTGCACCTCGCGGCGCTCGACGTCGCCCAGAACGAGCTGCTGCCGGCGCTCAAACTGCTCGAGCGCTCGTTCGCGAAAAAGGCGAAGAGCTTCCACAACGTGGTGAAGTCCGGCCGCACCCACCTGATGGACGCCGTTCCCGTCACCGTCGGGCAGGAGTTCGCGGGCTACGCCGCGCAGATGGCGCTGGGTCAAGAGCGCGTGCAGGCGGCACTCGTCCACGTCGGGCAGATCCCGCTCGGCGGCACCGCCACCGGCACCGGCCTGAACACCCACCCGAAGTTCGCGGAGAAGGTGCGCGCGCGCCTGAAGAGGGAATCGGGCCTCAAGCAGATCGCCGCTCCGCTCGACCCGTTCGAGGCGCAGGCCAACCGCGACGCGCTCGTGGAGCTCTCCGGGGCGCTGAAGGTGATCGCCGTGTCGCTCACCAAGATCGCGGGCGACCTCGCGCTGATGGGCTCGGGCCCGCGCGCGGGCATCGGCGAGCTGTTCCTGCCCGAGCTGCAGAAGGGCTCCTCGATCATGCCCGGCAAGGTCAACCCGGTGATCCCCGAGGTCGTGCTGCAGGTCTCCGCGCAGGTGATCGGCAACGACACAGCGATCACCGTCGGCGGGCTGCAGGGCCAGTTCGAGCTGAACGTGCGCATCCCGCTGATCGCCCGCAACCTGCTCCAGTCGCTCGGGCTGCTGTCCTCCACCGCGCGCGTGTTCGCGGAGAAGTGTGTCGACGGGATCCAGGTCAACAAGGCCGGCGCGGCGGCGTCCGCCGGGGCCACGCTCGCGGTGGCCACTGCCCTCAACGGCGCGATCGGCTACGACAAGGCGACCGTGATCGTCAAAAAGGCGACCGCCACAGGGCGCCCGCTGCGCGAGATCGCGCTCGAGGAGGGCGTCGACGCGAAGCTGTACGACGAAACGATCGACCTGCGCAAGATCGCGCGAGGGAACCAGGCGTAGGACGTCGACGCTGAGCCTCGCTACCAATCACCTTGGCGGACAGAGGCGACCCAACTGCCTTCGGCACCGCGCGTAGCACTTGTCCTGCTCTCCATGACGGTCGTGCTCCCCTTTCTGGGACAATCTCGCACGGATGTATCGGAGACTTGTCCTTGCGCTCGCAGTATGCGCCCCGGTCGCGGCCTTCGTCCTGTTGACCAGCCAGCCGGTCCGATACGCTTCGCGTCTGGCGCCACCTCTGCCGCGTTACGCACTAGTGCCCCCGGTCGTATCCATCGCATCGCTGAGGGGTGGCCCTGTGCTTGTGAACTTCTGGGCTAGCTGGTGTCATCCCTGCCAGGAAGAGGCTGCTGCGCTCGCCGCTTTCGCACACACTCGAAGAGCCCACGGTCGGCTCGTCGGCATCGATGTCGGGGACGACGCTGCGGACGGCGAGAAGTTTGTCGCCCGGTACAAGTGGGATTTTTCGGCTCTTCGTGATCCCAGCGAAAGGGTCGCTGGTGCGTACGCCGTACCGGGTCTGCCGACGACGATCATCCTTGATAGCCAGAGCCGCATCATCGGGCGGCTTTTCGGGCCTCAGACCGAGGTATCACTCAGCCATGCGCTGCAGCTCGCCTCGGCGGGCCATGTCTGATGTGCTGGTGATCCCACACGCCATGCAAAGACGCTTCCGCCGCCCATAGGCGACGGAAGCGGGCGCGGTGCTCGTTACGTCCTGGTCATTCCGTCCGTTTGTATTTGGCGCTAAAGCCCGATGTGAACGTCGAGTGGTCGTGCGCGTAGGGTTCCGAGTTGATGGTTTTAAAGGCTTCAAAAATCTGCGCACGTGCTTCCGGCGGGCAGATAAGGCCTTCGTTGCGTATGCCAGGGCAAATGATTCCTACACCTGCTGGTTCGGTTAGGTTCCAGATCAATTCCACTTTCGGACCGAACACGCTTTCGCCGCTTTTGATTCCGTGGTTGGTGGCCCACTGGACCCATTCGGATGCGCTCGCCTGGCCGACTCCAACTGTCGACATGGAAGTTGTAATAACTGCCACAGTGCATAGGAAGCGCCTTGCTGCACGTGGAGAGATGGCCATCCTCTCATCCTCCTTGGATTGTGATGGTAGAGCCACCGGGCAATGGGGTAAGGCTTACCGGCACGCTCGCTGACTCTAGAGCCCATCCGTTCTCTACGACGGGAACCGCTCTAGTGGTCCCGTCCGAAAAGGCGACCTGTACTGATGACACGCCGGTTGGCTCGATACCGGCCATCGCCACGTTTCCCCCCGTTGGATAGTAATAAGTCTCAAACGTACCTTGAGAATTGGCAGCTGGCTCAGTGCATGTCGAGCCTTTCGGGTAGCGACCGTCAGCGCTGCGGTTAGGAGAGATTGTGACACATATCCCGCCTTCACCGGACTGAGAGATCCAGCTCGCGACGGCCGGTGCCGTCGTGGGCAGCCGCCGAATCGTGGATGGTATTGGGAAGTTCGGGCCGTCGGAGCCCGGTTCGAGTCGCCAGGTTGGTCCGTCGGCGCCAATCGTGGCGGCAGCGGCGAATGCCGCACTTGGAGTCAGGCCAGTCGGTCCGGTGCTGTTGAGCGCCGGATAAAGCTCTGAAATCGACGGCGTCGTTGCTGCGGTTGCTTTGCCACTGCCAGTGTCAATGAAATAAATGAGCGTCGCGGTGGCTGCGAGGCAGACTAGGCCCGCAAGCTGGGCCAGTCTCTTACCCCGCAGGCTGAAACCATCGAGGGGGCCTGTCATAGATTACTTCCTCTCGGTAGGCTCTACATGGATCAGGCTAGTGAAATGATATTAGCAGCTCGCACCCGAGACCGTCGAGCAGGATTCACTCCGCATGCGTCAAACTCGAACCATGGCATGTAGCCTAGCGTCCGAGGTCGATCGATGATGCTAGCTCAGCATCTTGGCACTTGTGGCTGAAGGCCATGAGGTAAATGAACCTGGTTGACTCGGCCGCACCGGAACCCGGCGTAGCCGTTTTAGTTCCCGGCATTTATCGGGCCATTAGCTAGAGCGCGTCGAACAGGCGCCCGACGGTCCTCGCGGCCGGCTTGGCCCGCCCGGCGTAGGTGAACAGCCCCTTCTGGTTGATCCCTTCGATCAGCTTCAGGCGCGGCAGCACGCGGTGGATCGAGCCGCCGTTGAAGGTCGGCGTGAGCGGGTAGTCGCGCAGCAGCCACACGAGCATCGCGCTGAGCTTCGGGTCGGCGGCGTACACGGCGATGTGCGCCGCGAGCAGCCGCGACTGGAACGCGTAGCTCCCGGCGCTCCCCGGCGGGTTGAGCGCGTTCGATTCGGCGCCGAACTCGCTGATCACGAGCACCTTGCCCGCGAACGTGCGCTCCATCGCCGCGAGTCGCGCGCGCATCTGCGCCCGCAGCTGGGCGGTCGTCGCGTGCGGCGAGTCATACCAGCCGGAGTAGTCCGTCTCGGCGACCGCGTCCGCTTCCGAGTACAGCGCGCCCGCGTGCACGGGCGGGTGAGTGCCCCACACGTCCACCGCGACCATCCGCGTCGGGTCGTGCGCGTGCAGCCAGCCGCACAGGTCGCGCACGTATCGGATCTCCTCGCTCGAGTGCCCGTTGTCGGCGACCTCGTTGACGAGGTTCCACGCGAAGATCGACGGGTGCAGCTCGGCGGCGGTCGCCGCGGTGCGCGCCTGCTGCTCGGCTTCCGCGTTCAGTTGCGGCGTGCTCGGGAGCCAGTTGCCGGCGCCTTCCACCGGCCCGACCCCCTGCCACACGAGGATCCCCGCCGCGTCGAGCCGTTCCAGCAGAGCGGGGTCGAGCGGGTGCTGCGCGCGTGCCGCGTTCGCGTGGATCGCCTTCAGCTCCGCCACGATCTCGTCCTCGTCGCTCGCGGTGAGCGCGTCGCCGTGTCCGCGCGCGTCCTCCTGGATCGACGCGCCGTGGAGCTTCAGCTGTTCTCCATTTAGATAGATATGGCCGCCGTGCCAGGTCAGCTGGCGCAGGCCGATCCGTGCGCTGTAGCTGGACTCCGCGCCGGCCGCCAGGGTCAGCTGGTAGAGGTTGGGATGCGTCGGCGACCACAGGGCGGGCTGAGTCACGTCCGCGGTTGCCGTCGCGGTCGCCGACTGGCCCTGGGCGAGCGTCACCGCGTGGAACGCGAGGGGGATCGTCTGGGCTTCGTGGACGAGCGAGCCCGTGGGGACGATCGTCCGTTCGGGCCCGTAGTTGTGCACCAACACGCTCACCTTCACGCGCGCGTCGCCGGCCTGCAGGGTCGTCTGGAGCGTGGGGCTCGACAGCTCGCTCGCGCCGATCGGGCGCACTTCGACCTCGCCGTCGAGGCCGCCCCAGTTGAACCACGTGCGGTGAAAGCCCGCGCGCGACTGCGCCGCGGGGTTGCGCCAGTCGATCCGCACGACCACCGCGTGCGTGCCCGCGGCAAGGCTCGCGCGCTCTTCGAACGGCACGTAGGAGCCCCGGTGCGAGCCGAGTTTGCGCCCGTCCACGAACACGCTCGCCTGGAAGTTCGCCGACTGGAAGCTCAGCGCGTAGGTGCCCGCCTGCGCGGCCTTGAACGTCGTGCGGTACCACGCCACCGAGCCTTCGTAGTTGACCGTTCCCCTGGGGCCGGTGTAGTGGGTGGCGTCGACCACGTTCGGAACGGTCACGGCGGCGCCCGAGAAGCGGCCGCGCTGCCAGCCGAGCGCCGCGCCGTGGTCCTTCGGGTCGGTGCGCAGCGTCCAACGAGTGAGCGCGGTGCGCCCGCCTGGGCCTTCGAACAGCAGCAGCTGGCTCGGCGGCGCGTACGCCGCGGCGGCGGTCGCCGCGAGCATCAGGCAGGCGATCGCGATAGCTAACGCTGTCTTTCGCTGAAGCATGTTCTCCCTCAACAACTTCCGCGCGCGATCAGAGCGGCGCGACCACAGCGGGCTCGGCCGCCGCGGCGAGCAGCCGCTCGAGCAGCACGCGCGCGCCGGCCTTGTGCAGGGGTTCGTTGAGGTTGCCGCACTTGGGCGACTGTACGCACGACGGGCAGCCTTTGGAGCACGGGCACTCCGCGATCAGGCGGTGCGCGTCGCCGCACAGCTCCTCGAAACGAGCGAACGCCGTGCGCGTGATTCCGATCCCACCCGGGTGGCCGTCATATATAAAAATCGTCGGAACCCCGGTCTGCGGGTGGAAGTTCGTCGACAGGCCGCCGATGTCCCAGCGGTCGCACATCGCGATCAGCGGCAGCACCGCGATCTGCGCATGCTCCGTCGCGTGCAGCGAGCCCAGCAGCGCCTCCATCGACAGCTCCTCCGCCAGCTCCGTCGCGTCGAGCTCGAACCACAGCGCCTGCGTCGAGAAGCTCGTCGACGGCAGGTCGAGCGCCACGATGTCCACCTGCGCGTGGTCGATGAGTCGCCTGCGCTGGTAGGCGAGCACCGTGTCGGTCACCGACACCTCGCCAAACGACAGCGTTACCCCAAGCGTTTCGCGGCGATCGAGCAGTTTCACGATCTCCGTGTCGGTGTCGCTCTTCGGCTGCGTGTACCAGTCGCCGTCGAACGGCGACACCAGCGCGCGGCGGCGCTCGAGGTCGAGCTCGCGGACCTCGTACGAGCGCCCCTGGTGCATGTAGATCGCGCCCTCGTGCACCGTCGAGTGGGCGCGCGCCGCCTCCGTGGAGCCGAGCAGCTCGCCCGAGGAGACGTCCACGATCGCGAAGCTCTCAGGCGAAGCCGAGCGCAGCGACACCTCGCCCGCCGGGTAGCCGCCCGGCTGGCGCAGCACGTACGTCGTCGGCGCCACCGTCCCACGGCGCCTGAGCGCGCCCGCGCTCTCCAGGTGCTCCGCGTGAGTCTCCCAGCGCGGCCCCAGGAACTCCGCGTCCCCGCCGCTCAGCGGACCCTCGTGCGCCGCGCACAGCAGGTGCGAGCGGAAGATCGGCGCGCTCTCGTGGTCGAGGATCGCCGCCTCCACCGGCCGGTCGAGGAAGTCTTCGGGGTGGCGGCAGAAGAACTGGTCGAGCGCGTCCTCGCCCGCCACGTACATCGCCAGGCCCCGCCCGCGGCGTCCCGCACGCCCCCACATCTGGCGCAGCGACGCGACCGTGCCGGGGAACGTCACCACCACCGCCGCGTCGAGCTCGCCGATGTCGATCCCCAGCTCCAGCGCGTCGGTCGTGATCACCGCGTGCAGCTCGCCCTTCGTCAACCGCGCCTCCAGCTCGCGACGCTGCTGGGCGGTGTAGCCCGCGCGGTAGGGGACCACCAGCTCGGCCAGCCTGTGCCCGTCAGGGTGCTCCGGGTCGGTGTCCTGCAGGTCCTGTTTGACCAGGCGCGCCAGCACCTCCACGCCCTTGCGCGACTTCATGAAGCAGATCGTCCGCGCGCCGTCGCGCACCAGCCGCGCCAACAGCTCCGCCGCCTCGCCCAGCGCCGAGCGGCGCGTGCCGAGCTTGTCGTCCGTCAGAGGCGGGTTCCACACCGCGATTCGCCGCTGCGGCGCCGGCGAGCCGTCCTCGTCGATCAGGCGCACGTCCTCCAGGCCCGTCAGACGCTCCGCCAGCTCGACCGGGTTCGCGATCGTCGCCGAGGTCATCAGGAAGATTGGCTCCGTTCCATAAGCCGCCGCGATCCGGCGCAGGCGGCGCAGCACGTTCGCCACGTGCGAGCCGAACACGCCGCGGTACACGTGCGCCTCGTCGATCACCACCACCGCCAGGTTCGCGAACAGGTCCGCCCACGCCGCGTGGTTCGGCAGGATGCCCACGTGCAGCATGTCGGGGTTCGTCAGCACCACGTTCGCCGACCTGCGGATCTGCGCGCGCGCCTCGCGCGGCGTGTCGCCGTCGTAGATCGCCGGGCGCACCCGCTTCGGCAGGCCGAACGAGGTCAGCGCGCGCGCCTGGTCCTGGGCGAGCGCCTTCGTCGGATACAGGTACAGCGCCCGCGCACGCGTCTGTTCGCACAGGATGTGAAGCGTCGGCAGGTTGAAGCACATCGACTTCCCCGACGCCGTCCCCGTCGTCACGATCGTCGGGCCTTCGGTCGCAGCGTGGATCGCCTCCGCCTGGTGGGAGTACAGGCGCTCGATCCCCATCCGCTCGAGCGCTGCCAGCACCTCCGGGTGAAGTTCCACAGGAACGTTTATCAGCCGCGCCTTGGTCGGGCCTTCGCGCGCCTCGCGCACCAGCCGCCCGTCCTCCAACCCTGCATCGAGCAGCGCGCTCCACGGCTCGGTTTTACGGTCGAGGGCCAAGGACTTGAGATAGTAGGGGGGATGTCCGCCGAGGTCGCCGAGCGCTGGGCCAAAGCCCGCTCCTTCCACCATTCGCTCTATCCCGCCGAGCGGATCGCCGCCGAGCGCACCCAAAGCGTGTCCGTGTGCCTGCCCGCGCTCGAGTGCGCGGCGACGATCGGGCACGTCGTGGGGGAACTGGTCGCGCTGCGTGAGCTGGGGGCGATCGACGAGATCGTCGTGGTTGACGCGGGATCGGCGGACGGCACCGCCGAGATCGCCGCGCGCGCTGGAGCGAGCGTTTATCAGGAGGCCGAGTTGATGGGCTCGCACGGCCCGGTGCTCGGCAAGGGCGATGCGATGTGGCGGGCGCTGTCGGTGCTCGACGGCGAGCTCGTGTGCTTCCTCGACGCCGACACCGAGGATTTCTCCTCGCACTTCGCCACCGGCCTCCTCGGGGCGCTCGTGTGCGAGCCGGAAGTGTCGTTCGTCAAGGCGTTCTACCGCCGCCCGCTCGATCGCGGCGGTGTCTCGGACGGGGAGGGCGGCGGGCGCGTGAATCACCTGATGGCGCGACCCGCGCTCGCGCTGTTCTACCCCGAGCTCGCCGGCGTGCGCCAGCCGCTCGCCGGAGAGGTCGCAGCGCGGCGCGAGCTGCTCGAAGCGCTGCCGTTCGCCACCGGCTACGGCGTCGAGATCGCGATGGTGATCGACGTCTGGCGGCGGGTCGGGCTCGACGGGATGGCGCAGGTGGACTTGGACGAGCACCGCAACCCGCACCAGCCGCTCTCCGCGCTCACGGGGATGGCCACGACCGTGCTGGGCACGATCGCGCGGCGCGCGGAGCAGGACGGGCGCCTGCGCGACGTCGACGTTCCCGCGCTCGTCGAACGCCCCGCGCTCGCGAGCGTGTCGGTGGCGTGATGCGCTGCCTGTACCTGGACCTCGACGGCACGCTGCTCGGGCGCGGCGCGTCGCTGATGCACGACGGCGAGGGGGAGGTCACGATCGACGGGGTGCGCGCGGTGCAGGCTTGCCTGCGCGCGGGCGTGGAGGTCGTGCTGATGTCGGGCCGCCGCCGTGTGCAGGTGTTCGAGGACGCGCGTCTGCTCGGGCAGAGCTCGTTCATCTACGAGGCTGGCGCGTGCGTCGTGCTGGAGGGCGAGGAGCACTGGCTCACCGGCGATCTGCTTCCGGGCGAGCTGAGCATCGCCGATCAGATCGAGCAGGCGGGCGCTCCGGCGCTGCTGCTCGAGCACTACGCCGGGCGCCTCGAGTACCACGAGCCGTGGCACCTGCAGCGTGAGGTCTCGCATCTGTTCCGTGGCCTCGTCGACGCGCTCGAAGTCGACGAGCTGCTCGCCGAGCGCGGCCACGGGAACCTGCGGCTGGTCGACAACGGCGTCGTCCATCGGCGCTCGGAGGCGCTCGCCGCGCTGCCGCACGTGCGCGGCTACCACCTCGTTCCCGCGGGAGCGGCGAAGGCGACCGCGGTGGAGTTCCATCGGCGTGCGCGCGGCTACGCGCGCGAGGAGACCTTCGCGGTGGGCGACTCGCGCGAGGATCTCGCCTGTGCCGCGCAGGTCGAGACGTTCTGGCTCGTCGCCAACGCGGTCGAGCGCGACCCGTCGATGCGCGAGGCCAGCGGTGCCCATCCGAACGTGAGGGTGGCCGAGGCGGGGCACGGGTCCGGTGTGTACGAGGCGGTGGTCGCGACGTTGATGGGCGGCGCCTCGACCGCCTGAGCGCGGGCCTACTTGGCCAGCAGATCGAGCGCCTCGCGGTTGCGCTCGACGGCGCGCTTGAGCCGCGCCTGGAAGTCCTTGTCGGCGCGTCGCCTGGCGATCCGGTCGTCGATCGCGGCGCGGATGATCTCCGACACGGACGTCTCCTCGACCATCGCCAGCGCGTCGATCGCGCGAGCCTGATCATCGTCGAGACGGAGGCTGATTGTCTTCATGACTTGGTGCTCCTTCGGCTCGGTTGCACTTCAAATCATGGCACATATCAAGATAGCTATCAACCTGTATTAGAACAATCTAGATACCAAGCCATCATGCTAGGATGATGCCAGATGGTGGGACTCGGAGACTTCCTGCTTGCCGCGGAAGCGGTACTCGGGATCGACGCCGAGCGAATCGCACGAGCCACGCGTATCCCGCTCGCCGAGTCCGCCTTGGCCGCCCCGTTCGTGAGCTTCGAAGGCAGGGATCTGTATCCCGACCCGATCGAGCGCGCCGCGATCCTCGCCTCGCGGATCATGCGCAACCACCCGCTCCCCGACGGCAACAGGCGCGTCGCGCTCGTGCTGATGGACATGTACCTCGACGAGCACGGGCTGCGCCTGAGCGCGACGGCCGAGGACGTCGACCGGACGTTTCGAGCACTCGCCGCCGGCCGCATGCCCGAGGCCGACTTCGCTCGCTGGGTGGGTGGGTGGGTCGAGCGGGTCTAGTCAAACGCGCCGACGTTAATGGTTACAGCTGCAACCGAACAATAGTCAGGAACACGACAAGCCCCGTGGTGTCGTTATAGAACGTGTATTTGGGCGAGTTTTCCGGCCTAGCAAACAAAATGCCGCCTGATCAATCAGGTCGCTTTGTTCGCTTCCTTAGCATCCGCATCATCATGAACAAGACCAGCGCCAATGGGCTCTGATGCAGCCGGCAGCACGCGCGCGAGCGTCAATGCGGGATCCGGTCAGCCTGGCGCTCACGATCGTGTTCCTATGCATGTCGGCATTCTACCTTTGGAGGACAGCCTGTCGAGCTCCACTTTCGTTGCACAGCTCATCGGTCAGCCAGTACAACGAACTTGCCGACGCATTCATCCACCTGCGCCTCTGGATCGCACACTTTTCGGCCGCCCTGCTCGGCCCGGAACCTCTCAACCAGGCACTGAGACCCGCCGTCTTGAACAACTACGGTGAGGATTCTCTATACGCCGGCCATGTATATCTCGCGTGGGGTCCCGCACCGGTTGTGGTCCTGCTGGTGCCCTTGCATCTACTCGGCTTCGAGCCGTCCGCAAGCGTAATAATGGCTCCCTTCGCGATTGTCGGCTTGGGATTCGCGCTGGCCGCCCTTCGCGTAGGCCTGAGGCAGATTGCCGACGTGCCGCTGTGGATGTGCATCCTGGCTGCGCTGACTCTAGCTTGCGCTTCGGTGGTACCGGACCTCCTGCGAGTGTCTGAGGTGTATCACGAGGCGATCGTTGGAGGCTATTGCTTCACGATGGCAGGCGTGTGGCTCGCTGTCTCAGCCATAGCTGATCGGCGGGCGTCTCTGACGCGCCTCGGCCTTTTGAGTCTTTGTCTTGGCCTGGCCGCTGGTTCCAGACCCCCGCTCGCGCTGACGGCTCTCATACTCGTGCCCGTCTTCGTAAGGCTCAAGTCGACCATGTCACGTCGAGACTTGCTCGTCGCTCTCCTGGCGCCAATCGGTGTTTGCTTTGTGCTTCTTGGCACGTATAACTATGCTCGCTATGGCAATCCGTTGGAAGTCGGAGAGCGGTACGTCATAGGCGAGCCTCCCAAAGACTTGGGTGAACTCAGCTACCTGCCGATCGGATTGTGGTCGTATCTCCTGGCTCCACCGCGGCTTAGCGTGCTCTTCCCGTTCATCGCGACGATTAACCCTCAGATCAGCTATCCGTTCGTGGTGCCGGCGCACTACGCCGCAGAGGCAACGGGCGGCTTGGTGCCGGTAGCACCGATCGCGATCTTCGTCGTAGCGTTGCCGTGGGTCTGGCGATATCGCTCGTCTTCGCTCGGATCGCTTGCCCCGTTCCTGCTGACGATTGTGGGCGTTGGCGTGGCGATCCTGTTCTTCTTGGCGTATGCGATCTTCAGCGCCACCGAGCGCTATGAGGCCGACTTCATGTCACTGTTTCTATTCAGTGCACTCCTGGTGTGGCTTTCACTGTCAGCACACGCTCGAGGCCCACGCCGGATTTTGTTGCGGGTCGGCGGAGGACTGCTCGCCACGTGGGGTTGCGTGGCGGGGGTCGCCGTCAGCTCCAGCGGTCTCCAGAATCACCCCGATGCGTGGCGATCGCTGGTAGGCGTTGGCTCGCCGTTGTCAACCGCAATCGCGACGGTCGCGGGGCACCCGATTCTCGCAGACGTGTATGCGCCATGGATCGTGGGAACTCCTGAAAGATATGGTCTCGCCACCAGCGTATCGACCATCTGGTTGAGCGCCGGTAATGAAGCATTCGTGACTATCGTGTCGCCCGATAGCCGTGATGTCACCCTTGAAGCAGACATCAGTCCTGGTCCTGCGCTCAATACCAGCGCACTGCTGGAGGTGCGTATCAGCGGCCCGGGTTCCAGTCAGCGTGTTCTCCAGCTACCTGGTCTGGGTGGAAACGTGCGGATGGTGACGCATGTTGCCCGCGGCGTGAACAAACTTGTGCTCAGCCCGATCAGTGTGTCGAAGACTGGAGATGGATCGACCGTACCGGCAATCAGCACCGAACTGGGGTTTCCGCTCATGATCATGACGAACATCCATCTCCTGGACCGCTGACCGGCTACTCCCCCGACAGCCGTCGCCAAGCGCGGCGCCAGAACCCCGGCTGAGGGCGCCTGCGCCACAGCGCCGGTGGGGGGACGGTGGCGCGCACGAGCGCGACCCAGTCGTCCAGCGGGAGCTCGCCCGAGATCAGACGACCGAGCGCGCCAGTGACCGGCGCGCCCACGCCCGCTGCCTCGAGCGCCCGCGCGAGCAGCGGCACCGACTCGAGCGCCTCGACCGCCTGCCCGATCTGCGCCGGTATCTCAGCGGCGGGCACACCCGCGGCGAGCAGCTCGCCGGCGCGACGGTTGCGGCTCTCGCGAGCGAGCGCCGTCGCCACGAGATCGCCCGCGCCGGCCAGGCCGATCATCGACTCCGGCCGCGCCCCCAGCGTCTCCGCATAGCGCCACACCTCCGCGAAGATGTGCCCCGCGGCCGCTCCCGCCGCGTTCAGCCCCTGCGCCTCGGTCGCGCCCGCCGCGAGCGCGGCGGCGTTCTTGGCGGCTCCCGCGAGCTCCACGCCGACGGGATCGTCGGACTGCTCGCACACGACACCCGCGCGCGTGAACACCTGCGCGAGCGAGCGAGCGAGGTCCTCCTCGCTCGACGCGGCCACCAGCCCGGCGCCCGCGTGGACCATCTCCTGCGCGTGCGCCGGACCGCCCACGCACGCAACCCGATCGGGGCCGAAGTGTTTGCTCAACACCACCGTCGGTGGCGTCCCCAGCGGCGGGACGAGGCCCTTTGCGACGGACACCACAGCGGTGCGCCTGCCCAGGCCGGACGCGCCGAGACGGTCGATCACCTCGCCCAGCCCGCGCGAGGGCACGGCCAGAAACACGTAGTCCGCTCGTGCCACCCCCACCGAGGCCGCCTCGATGCGCAGGTGGGAGGGTAGCTCCACCCCGGGCAGGTACGCGCGGTTCTCGCGCTCGCGGTCGATCAGCTCCGCCTGATCGGCAGTGCGCGTCTGCAATGTCGTGCGCAGCCCGCCGCGCGCGAGCAGCACCGCGAGCGCCGTCCCGAACGACCCCGCGCCGATCACCGTCGCGCGCCTGGCCCCCGGCGTGGGAAGCGAACGGGCGCGCGCGCTACGCCCGGCCGGGCTGGCGGTAGGCTCGGGCTCGGACATCTGATGAGCGAGCCTAGCGATACCCACGAGCCCGCCGCGCCATGGCGCAACTGGGCCGGCGACGAGCGCTGCACGCCGGCCGCCGTCCAGCACCCCGGCTCGGTCGAGGAGATCTCCCGCGCGATCGCCCGGGCGGCGGCTGAGGGCCGGCGGGTGCGGGTCGCGGGATCGGGCCACTCCTTCAGCGACATCGCCTGCACCGACGGGACGATGCTCGCGCTCGACCGCCTCGCCGACGTGCTCGACGTCGACCGCTCCGCGGGCCTCGTGCGTGTGCAGGCGGGCATCACGATCCGCGAGCTCAGCAGGCGGCTGATCGCGCACGGGCTGGCGCTCGAGAACCTCGGCGACATCGACATCCAGACGATCGCCGGCGCGATCTCCACCGCCACGCACGGCACCGGCGCGAGCCTGCGCAACCTCTCCTCACAGGTGAGCGAGCTCACAATCGTGCTCGCCGACGGCTCCACGCTCGTCTGCTCCGAGGAGCGAGACGCCGAGGTCTTCCGCGCCGCGCGAGTCGGCCTCGGCGCGCTCGGCGCGATCGCGGAGGTCACGCTGCGCTGCGTGCCGGCGTTCACGCTGCGCGGCGTCGACGCCCCGATGGCGCTCGACGAGACGCTCGATCGCTTCGAGGAGCTCGCGCTCGCCAACGACCACTTCGAGTTCCTCGTCTTCCCCCACGCCGACGCGGCGCTCACGCGCACCAACAACCGCACCGACGAGCCGCCACGCCCGCGCAGCCGCGCGGGCGCGTTCGCGCACGACGTCGCGCTCAACAACGGCGTGCTCGAACTGCTGTGCCGCGTGGGGCGCCGCATCCCGAGCTGGATCCCGCGGATCAATCGGCTCGCCACCCGGCTCGCCGGCAGCTCCACGCGCGTGGACCGCTCCGCGGAGATCTTCGCCAGCCCGCGCCTCGTGCGCTTCACCGAGATGGAGTACGCGCTGCCGCGCGCGCGAACCGCCGAGGCCGTGCGCCGGGTGATGGAGCTGATCGAGCGGCGTCGCTTCGCGGTGCCGTTCCCGATCGAGGCGCGGACGGTCGCGCCCGACGACGCGTTCCTCAGCACCGCCGCCGGGCGCGAGAGCGGCTTCGTGGCGGTGCACATGTACAAGGGGATGGAGTGGCGGCCGTACTTCCAGGCCGTCGCGGAGATCATGGACTCGCTCGACGGCCGTCCCCACTGGGGCAAGCGCCACTTCCACACCGCCGACACGCTGCGGGGGCGCTACCCCGACTGGGCTCGCTTCCAGGCGGTGCGTGCGCGCCTGGACCCGGACGGGCGCTTCGCCAACGCTTGGACCGATCGCGTGCTCGGACCGGTGAATGGCTGAGGCGCAGTACGAGCGACTGGAGCGCGCGACCGCCGAGCTGGACGCGCCCTTCGCGCTCGTCGACCTCGACGCGCTGTGGGCCAACGCCGAGGACCTCGAACGCCGCGCAGCCTCCAAGCCGATCCGGTTGGCGAGCAAGTCGCTGCGCTGCCGGTCACTTCAGGAACACTTGCTCTCGCGCGCCGGCTTCCAGGGGACGCTCGCGTTCACGCTGCCCGAGACCGTGTGGCTCGCCGCCCATGGCGCGGAGGATCTGCTCGTCGCCTATCCGACCGCCGATCGCGGTGCGCTCGCGAAGCTCGCGGACTGCGGCGCGCGGGTGACGGTGATGGTCGACGACGTGGAGCAACTCGAGCTGATCGAGCGCGCCGTCCCCGCTGCGGCGCCGGTGCGCGTGTGCATCGACATCGACGCCGGCTGGTGGATCCTCGGCGGACGGGTGCGCGTGGGCGCGAAGCGCTCGCCGCTGCACACCCCCGCGCAGGTCGCCGCGTTCGCGGGGGAGATCCTCGCTCGCGAGCGCCTGCGGCTCGTGGGGATCATGGCCTACGAGGCGCAGATCGCGGGCGTCGGAGACTCGCCGGCGGGCAGGCCTTTGCGCGCCCGCGCTATCCGCGCGATGCAGGCGCGCTCCGGGCCCGAGCTAGCCGGGCGCCGGGCAGAGATGGTGGCGGCGGTCGAGGACCTGCTCCGCGTGCACGGAGCGCCCCCACTGGAGCTCGTCAACGGCGGCGGCACCGGCAGCCTCGAGGTCACCGCCGCAGGGGCGGACGTGACAGAGGTAACGGCGGGCTCCGGCCTCTACGGGCCGACGCTGTTCGATTCGTATCGCGCGTTCACGCCCAGGCCGGCGGCGATGTTCGCGCTGCCCGTCGTGCGTCGTCCCGGACGTGGAGTGGTCACAGCGCTCGGCGGCGGCTATCTCGCGTCGGGCCCCGCGGACGCCGCGCGCCTGCCGCGGCCCTATCTACCGAGCGGCCTGCGGCTCGACCGCCAGGAGGGAGCGGGCGAGGTGCAGACGCCGCTGCTCGGAGACGCCGCGGACAGAATCGCGATCGGCGAGCGCGTGTACATGCGCCACGCGAAGGCCGGCGAGCTGTGCGAGCGCTTCGCGAGCCTGCACCTGCTCGAAGGCGATCGCATCGTCGATCAAGTGCCCACCTACCGCGGTGAGGGACAATGCTTCCTGTGAGCACCAATTCCGAGGAGTCGACGCTGGAGGGGGCGCTGCGCGAAGTGGTGGAGACGCTCGCGCCGATCGACCGCACGCCCTGCTCGCCCGGGGAGCGCGAGGCCGCCGACTGGCTCGCCGCGCGGCTCGAACAGGTCCCGAGCGTGGAGGTGACACTCGAGGACGAGTCCTCGTGGGGCACGTTCCCGCCGACCGCAACCGCGCTCGGCGTGGCCGGGCTGCTCGCCTCCGCGCTCGTGCTGCGCGACAGGCGGGTCGCCGGCGCGCTGATCGCCGCGGTGGGGCTGGCCGGGATCGTCGACGAGGCGCAGAACGGGCCGCGGATCCTGCGCCGTCTCGTGCGTAGGCGCCGCGACACAGTCAACGTGCTCGCCCGTGCGGGTGCATGGGGCGCCGGTGGGCGTGACAACGGCGATGTTGGCGAGAGACGACAGAAGGGCACCGTGGTCGTGATCGCCCACCACGACGCGCCACAGACGGGCTTCCTGTTCGACCAGTCGCTCCAGAAGCGCGTTTACGAGCTCGCCCCGTCGCTGCTCGAAAGGACTAAGACGCCCGCTCCGCAATGGTGGATCGGCCTCGCGGGACCGCTGCTCACGATCGCCGGGGCCGCCACCCGCCGCCGTCGGTTCGCACACGCGGCGCTCGCGATAGGCGCGTTCGGCACGGCGATCGTCGCCGACGTGTGGCGCAGCCCGACGGTGCAGGGAGCGAACGACAACCTCTCCGGCGTCGCCACGCTCGTCGCGCTCGCGGAGATGCTCGAGCGCGAGCCGCTCCCAGACCTGCGCGTGCTGCTCGTCTCCTGCGGCGCGGAGGAGACGCTCCAAGACGGCATCCGCGCATTCGTCGCTCGCCACCGCCACGAGCTCGACCCCGAGCGCACGTGGTTCGTGAACCTCGACACCGTCGGCTCGCCACATCTGGTGATGCTCGAGGCCGAGGGGCCCGTGTGGATGGAGGAGTACGCCGGGCCTTGGCTGCGCGACCTGTTCGCCGACTGCGCGCAGCGCCTGGAGATCCCTCTGCACCGCGGCTACCGGGCGCGCGCTTCGACCGACAGCGTGATACCCAGCCGCGCCGGCTACCCCACCGCGACGCTCGTGTCGATGACCGACTGGCGCAGCCCAGCCAACTACCACCTGCCGAGCGACGTCCCCGCGAACCTCGACTACGGCACGGTCGCCCAGGCGACGCGGCTGGTCTACGACGCGATGCGGGTGCTCGCCGAGCGCTGAAGCTCAGACGACGTCGGCGAGCCCGCGCCCCGCGGCCTCCAGAGACCGCGCGCCGCGCGCCTCGAGGATCACCTGCAGATCAAGGATGCGCGTGTCGAAGCTGTCGAGGCGGTTCTCAGCGGCGACCGCGTACGCGGGCACGCCAGACTGGCGCGCGCGTGTGGCGATCTCGAACGCGAGGCTGCCGGCGAGCGTGCGCTCCTCCAGATGCGCCGCCGCGATCACGACGGCGCGAGAGCGACGCATGCGCGCGTCGAAGTCGATCCCGTCAAGCAGAGCGCGCACGTCCTCGGTCGCCTCGTCGGCGGGTGAGAGCGGGCAGAGATCGGGCTCGGGCAGCCCGCCGGCCTGCACGCCGCGGCCGATCGCGGCAGCGACGGCGGACGTGGACAGCCGCGGGCCGAACGCGGTGCTGGCGATGAGCAGCTGTCTCGGGGGAGTCATCGTGGCCACGATCGGGCATCCTTCCAGCAATGGCGGCCACGAAGGGTGAGCACACGATCGTGGAGGCCTGCGGCCAGGAGGTTCGCGTGAGCAACCCGGGCAAGGTGTTCTTCCCCGAGCGTGGGATAACGAAGCTGGATCTCGTGAACTACTACCTCGAGTGCGCCCAGGCGGTGGTGCTCCACCTGCGCGAGCGCCCGACGGTGATGAAGCGCTGGGTCAACGGCGTGGAGGGCGAGCCGTTCTTCCAGAAGCGCGTGCCCGACAGCGCTCCCGAGTGGCTACAGACCGCAACCGTCACGTTCCCCAGCGGCCGCCACGCTCGCGAGCTGGTGCCCAACGACGCGGCGCACCTCGTGTGGGGCGTGAACCTCGGCGTGATCGACTGGAATCCGTGGCCCGTTCGCCGCGTCGACCTCGACCACCCGGACGAGCTGCGCGTCGACCTCGACCCGTGCCCGGACGTGCCGTTCGCGGAGGTGCGCGAGGTCGCGCTGTGCGTGCGCGAGGTGCTCGACGAGCATCGGCTCGTCGGCTTCCCCAAGACCTCCGGCTCGCGCGGCATCCACATCTACGTGCGCCTGGAGCCCGAGCACAGCTTCGAAGAGGTGCGCCGTGCGGCGCTCGCGCTCGCGCGCGAGGTCGAGCGGCGGATGCCCGGTAGGGCGACGAGCCGCTGGTGGAAGGAGGAACGCGAGGGCGTGTTCATCGACTACAACCAGAACGCCCGCGACCGCACCGTCGCCTCGGCGTACTCCGTGCGCGCCGTGCCCGACGCGCGCGTGTCGTGCCCGCTCGACTGGAGCGAGGTGGCGGACGTGGACCCGGCGGAGCTGCGCCTGGAGACCGTCCCCGCGCGGCTGCGCGAGCACGGCGATCCTTCCGCGGACATCGACTCGCACCCAGGCAGCCTCTCGCCGCTGCTGGAGCTCGCGGCGCGCGACGAGCGCGAGGGTCTCGGCGACGCGCCGTGGCCGCCGCACTTCCGCAAGCAGAAGGGAGAGCCGCCGCGCGTGCAGCCGAGCCGCGCGAAGGACGCGGCGGCGAGCGAGGAGGTGGACGCGTGAGCCTCCCGCTGCAGGCACCGGTGAAGCCGCAACTCGCGCTGTCGCGCAAGGAGCTGCCGGTTGGCCCGGAGTACAGCTACGAGATAAAGCTCGACGGCTTTCGCTGTCTGGCGTTCGTCGACGGCAAGGACGTGTTCCTGCAGTCGCGCAGCGGCAAGCCGCTCGGGCGCTACTTTCCCGAGCTGCTGTCGCTCCCCGCGGGACGCTACGTGCTGGACGGCGAGATCGTGGTTAGAGACAAGGACGGCCGCGAGGACTTCGACGCGCTCAGCCAGCGCATCCACCCCGCGGTATCGCGAATCGAGCGCCTGTCGGTGGAGACGCCCGCGTGCTACGTGGCGTTCGACCTGCTCGCCCACGACGACACGGTGCTGCTCGACCTTCCCTTCACGGAGCGCCGCACCGCGCTCGAGCGACTGCTCGCGGGCACGGAGTTCGCCGCGGCGCCGGTCGAGCTGATGCAAACGGCGCAGACCGCCGAGGAGGCCGCCGTATGGCTCGAGCACGAGGAGGGCGCGATCGCGAAGGAGCGCTCCGCTCCGTACCGCCCCGGCGAGCGAAAGGGGATGGTGAAGGTCAAGCGTGTGCGCACGATCGACACGGTGCTCGTCGGCTGGCGCCCGGGCAAGGAGCCGGACACCGTGGGAGCGCTGATCCTGGGCTTGTACGACGGGGACGAGCTGCGCGTGGTCGGACACTGCTCCGGGCTGAGCGCGTCGGAGAAGCGACGGCTGGTGGGGTTCCTCGCGCCGTATGAGACCGGCGAGCGCGGCTCGGCGGACCCGAGCCGCTGGAGCGCGGGCAAGGACCTCGAGTGGGTGGGCCTGCGCCCGGAGCTCGTGATCGAGATCGACTTCGACCATGTCTCCGCCGGCAGGATCCGACATGGTGCGAAGCTGCGCCGCTGGCGCGAGGACAAGCCGCCCGCGCAGTGCACGTTCGACCAGCTCCAAAGCTGAGCGTCCACTAGCATCAGCGAGGTGAGCGGCGACGGCGAGAGCACGGCTACGGTCGCCGAGGAGGAGTACCTGCAGATCCTGTTCTGGCTGCAGGAGGCTGGCCTGGGGATGACCGGCGCCAACGTGGCCCGCGCTATGCAGCTGTCGGCCCCGACCGTGCACGAGATGATCGGACGCCTAGAGCGCGACGGCTACATCACGCGCGGTGCCGACCGGGCGATCGCGTTCACAGCCAGCGGCGCCGAGCACGCCGAGGGCATCGTGCGCCGCCATCGCCTGATCGAGCGCTTCCTCACCGATGTCCTCGGTATCCCATGGGATGAGGTCCACGAGGAGGCTGAGCGCCTCGAGCACGCGATGTCGCCGGTACTGGAGGAGCGCATGCTTGCGGCGATCGGCGACGCGAAGACCTGTCCACACGGCCACCCGATCGCGGCCGGCGCGCGCCTTGCGGGCGTGCCGCTGGCCGACGTGGAGATCGGCGCGAGAGTGCGCATCCTGCGCTTCGAGAACGAGGCCGAGGATCTCCTGCACTACCTCAAGGTCTCGGGGCTAGAGCCGGGGCTCGACGGGACGATGGCCGAGCGAGATGATGAGCATGTGACCGTGACCGCGGCGGACGGCCGGCCGCTGACGCTCACCCTCAGCGTCGCCGAGACTGTGTCGGTGATCGCCGACCCATCTCCCCCGCCGCGTACTGCGCTACCTGAGCAACTGGTTCTGGGCCAGCGCTACGGGCGCTAGAGCGAGCGGTAAGCCTCGGCGAGGCGCCTGACGCCGGTGTCGATCTGCTCGGGGGTGACTCCAGAGTAGGCGATGCGCAGGGTGTTCTCGCCGCCCTCCAGGAGGAAGTCGGTGCCCTTCACGAACGACACGCCACGGTCGGCGGCGGCCTGGAAGAGCGCGTGGACGTCTGTGCCCTCGGGGAGCGTGACCCACATGAAATAGCCGCCCTGGGGAACCATGTAGGCGGCGTCCGGCAGGTCGCGGCGCAGCGCGTCGGCTAGGGCTTGCGCACGCTCTGCGAGCGCGTGCTTGACGGTCTCGATCGAGCGGTCGATCGCGCCCGAGGCGCAGAACTCGTACACGATCGACTGGGCGACCATGTTCGGGGAGATGTAGGTGTTGGTCGCCAACTGGCCGATCGCGGAGATCACGTCGGGCGGGCCGACGAGATAGCCGACGCGAATGCCGGGGCAGACGGTCTTGGAGAACGACGACGCGTACACGACCCGCTGCGGGTCCATCGAGAGCATCGTGGGCAGCGTCTCGCCGCTGAAGCGCAGCGCGACGTACGGGTCGTCCTCGAACACGATGAAGTCATGCTCGGCGGTCAGCGCGAGCAGCGCCCGGCGCTTCTCCAGAGAGAGCGTGTAGCCGGCGGGGTTCTGGAAGTTGGGGATGATGTGCGCGAGCTTGGGGTTGACTCCCCCGGAGGCGAGCAGGCTGGCGAGCGCGTCGGTGTTGATGCCATCGGGCTGCAGCTCGACCGCGTGCAGGCGCGCGCCTCGCTGGCGCAGCGAGAGCAGCGTGCGGTCATAGGAGGGGCGCTCCACGATCACGTCGTCGCCCGAGCGCACGAGGTGCTCGAACAGGAACGCGTCCGCCTGCATCGACCCGTTCGTGACGAGCACGCGCTCGGGCTCCACGCCGTGGAGGTCGGCGATCCAGCTGCGCAGGCGCGGGTAGCCGACCGATGTGCCGTATGCGGTCGTGCCCGCGGGGTCGCTCTCGAACGCGCGCACGGCCGCGTCGCGCAGGCCCTCCACGTCGACGATGTCGAGCGACGGGGCGCCGCGCGCGAAGGAGATGGTGGGTCCGGCTGGAGTGCTCACAGCCGGGTAGCTTAGGCGTCCGAGCAACTCGTCGTAGTCGTGGGTCAGATCACGCGCCGCACGCTCGAGCTTGTCGCGGAAGCGCAGCATCTCGTCGGGCCGCGGGGGCACGGGGGCAAGAGGCGGCGGCGGTGCCGCCGGCGGTGACGATTGTGGCGTCGCAGGGGCGACCACCGGCGGCGGAGCGCTCGTTGAGGCCGGCGGCGTGGGAGTAGGCGATGGAGGAGGCGGAGCGGGCGTGAACGGGGGTGGCGATTGGCGCTCGACCCTCTCGTCCACGATCCGGCCTCCGCCCTCCGGCGAGGGGGCGCTGACCCCGCGACTGACCGCGTCCAGCGTGCGCTCGAGCTCGAGGATCTTTCGCTCGAGCTCGCCCAGCGTCCGCGTGACCTCAGGGTCCATTGGTGTCTAGCGTATCGGCCTCTGGGCGCGCGTGACTGTTAGGGGCCGGCGGCTCAGGAGGCGGCGAGCGAGGCGCCGCCGAGAACCTCGACGGCGATGCTCGCGGCTTCGGTCGGGGTGCGCCCGACGCGCACGCCCTTGGCTTCGAAGGCCGCCGCCTTCGCGGCGGCGGTTCCAGCGGAGCCCGAGACGATCGCGCCAGCGTGGCCCATCTGCTTGCCGGCGGGAGCGGTGAAGCCGGCGATGTAGGCGACGACGGGCTTGCTCATGTTCGCGGCGATGAAGTCCGCGGCCTCCTCCTCGGCTGAGCCGCCGATCTCGCCCGAGAGCACCACAAGCTCGGTCTGCTCGTCGGCCTCGAAGAGCGCGAGCACGTCGACGAACGAGGATCCGGGGACGGGGTCGCCGCCGATGCCGACAATTGTGCTGCAGCCGAAGCCGGCCTGGGCGATCTCGTTTCCGATTTGGTACGTGAGCGTGCCCGAGCGCGAGACCACGCCGACGTTGCCGGCCTTGAAGAACGAGGCGGGGATGATGCCGACGTTGGCCTTGCCGGGCGAGAGGATTCCGGGGCAGTTGGGGCCGATGAGTCGGGTTCCCGGATGGTCGCGCTTGAGCGTGTTGTAGACGCGAAGCTCGTCGTGCGCGGGGATACCCTCGGTGATCGCAATCACGAGCTCGACGCCCGCGGCGGCGGCCTCGAGGATCGAGTCGGCGGCGAACCGCGGCGGCACGAAGATCATCGCGGTGTTCGGCTGGGCCTCCTCCATCGCCTGCGCCCAGCTGTCGAACACGGGGATGCCCTCGACGTCCTGGCCACCCTTGCCGGGGGTGACGCCGCCAACCACGTTGGTGCCGTAGTTGCGGTTGTTGAGCGTGTGGAAGGTGCCCTCGCGTCCGGTGATGCCGGCGACGCACAGGCGGGTGTTCTCGTCGATCAGGACGGACATCAGGCGGACGCTCCGACCGTGTCTCCTGCGGCGAGCGCAACGACCATCTCGGCTGCCTCGTTCATGGTCTTCGCGGCGTGCACGTTAGGCAGCGCGGCCTCCTGCAGCAGGCGGCGCCCCTCGACGTCGTTGGTGCCGTCGAGGCGCACCACGAACGGAACGGACGGTTTGATGTCTCCAAAGGCCGCGATCAGGCCGTTGGCGACCTCGTCGCACCGCGTGATGCCGCCGAAGATGTTGAAGAGCACGGCCTTGACCGCGTCGTTGGCAAGCAGCAGGTCCACGGCCTGCTTGATCTTCTCCGCGTTGGAGCCGCCGCCAGCGTCGAGGAAGTTCGCGGGCGAGCCGCCCGCCTGGGCGACCACGTCGAGGGTCGACATCACCAGGCCGGCTCCGTTGCCGAGAATGCCGATGTCGCCGTCGAGCTTGACGTACTGGACGCCCTCTTCCTTGGCGCGACGCTCGATCGGGTCTTCGTTCTCGCTGTCCGACAGCGACTGGTTGTCGGGGTGGCGATAGAGGGCGTTGCCGTCGAGCGACACCTTCGAGTCGAGCGCCTTGACTTCCCTGTCCGGCGTGACGATCAACGGGTTGATCTCCGCGAGCGAGGCGTCCTCCTGCAGCCACACCTCGTACAGCGCGACGAGCGCGTCGGCGACGCCGTCGATCACGTCCGCGTCCGCGCCGCCGTCGGTGGCGATCTTCACGGCCTCCTCGCGGGAAAGACCGGCGAGCGGGTCCACGTGGTGGCGGATCAGCTTCTCGGGCGTCTTCTCGGCGACCTCTTCGATGTCGACGCCGCCTTCGACGCTGAACATCACGAGCGGCTTCTTGGCGGAGCGGTCCAGCAGCACGGAGGCGTAGTACTCGGAGGCGATGTCCGAGGCGTGCTCGATCCACAGCGTGCGCACGATGTGCCCGTGGATATCCATGCCTAGGATGTTGGTCGCGTGCTCGAGCGCCTCGTTCTCGTTGGCCGCGAGCTTCACGCCGCCGGCCTTGCCGCGCCCGCCGATCAGAACCTGCGCCTTCACGACGACCGGGTAGCCGATCTCGTTGGCCGCGCGAACGGCGTCCTGCACGGTCGTGACCGGCTGACCGGAGGACACCCTCAATCCGTGACGGGCGAACAGCTGCTTGCCCTGATACTCCAACAGGTCCATTGCGGCGCGGGACTCTAACGCAAGACGCTTGACAGCGCGGACACGAGGGGCGGGCGGGCCGGGACGGAGTGGGCGGACCGCGCCGAGTGGCCTCCGCAGGGCATAATGCCGGCGCTATGGCCATTCCAAAGAACGTCACCTTCGTCACATTCGACGTGTACGGCACCCTGATCGACTGGGAGACGGGGATCTACGACGCCTTCGCCAAGGAGGCGGCGCGCGACGACGTGGAGATCGACCGCGCGGTGCTGCTCCCGATGTTCCAGGAGATCTCGCGCGAAATCGAGGGCGGCTCCTACGAGCTCTACGCGGAGGTCCTCAGGCGCACGGCGATCGAGATCGCCAAACGGCTCGAGTGGAACCTCGAGCCCTCGCGTTCAGGCTTCCTGCCGGACTCCGTGCAGCGCTGGATGCCCTTCAAGGAAACGAACATCCAGCTGCAGAAGCTCGCCAAGAAATACCAGCTGGGGCTGTTGTCGAACATCGACGACAAGCTGCTCGGCCAGACGCGCCGGCACATCCCGACCGACTTCGACCTCGTGGTCACCGCTCAGCAGGTGCGCTCATACAAGCCCGAACTGCCGCACTTCACGGAGTGCGCTAGGCGCATGGGCGGCAAGCGCGGCTGGGTGCATGTGGCGGCGAGCCACTACCACGACGTGGCGCCTTGCATCAAACAGCGCGTGCCGGTTATCTGGGTGAATCGCAACAAGGAGGTACTCGACTCCTCCCAGAAGAAGCCGACCGCCGAAGTGACCAGCCTCAAAGAGGCCGCCAAACTCCTCGGCGTCACCTGAGCTGCCGTGCGGGCGATCGCCCTGCACCCAGGCGTACTCGTCGTAACTAGCGCCCTGCTGCAGGTCAACTGCGTGATGGTGCGCGGCGGCGTTGAGGGCGCCGAGGGCGGGGAGACGTTCGTGATCGACTCGCCGGTGCTTCCCGACGAGCTCGATGCGCTGCCCGCGCTGTTGGAGCAGGCGCAGTTTCCGACTCCGAGCGGCCTGCTCGTCACCCACGGCGACTGGGGCCACCTGCTCGGGCGGCTGGCGTTCCCCGGAGTGGCGCTCGGGTGCGCTGAAAGTACCGCGGAGCGTCTGCGCGCGGCGCCCGGCGAGGCGCAGCGCGAGTTGCGGGCGTTCGACGAAGGCCTGATGATCGAGCGTGTTCGCCCGCTCGCGCTCGGAGCGGTGCAGGCTCTGCCTGTGCCGGGGCGCTGCGGGGTTGGCGACCGGGAGCTGGAGCTGCACCCGGCGGAGGGCCATACGCCGGACGGGATGGCGGTGATGGTGCCGTGGGCGAGCGTGCTCGTCGCGGGGGACTACCTGTCGGTGGCGGAGCTGCCGACGCTGAGCGTCGGCGGAGACTTCGGCGCTTACCTCGCCACGCTCGAGCGATTGCGCGGACTCGTAGCGCGCTCTGAGCAAGTCGTTCCGGGTCACGGCCCGATCCTCGAATCCGGGCGGGCGCTGCGCGTCCTCGAGGAGGATGTCGCGTATCTGGAAGCGCTGGCGAAGGGGGACGAGGTCGCGCTTCCGGACTCTCGCCGCGGTGCCGTTCACCGGCGGCAGCACATGGAGAACGTTGCGGTTTTGAGGTCGTGAGCCGAGTCGGAGACGACCACAGCGCCTGTATCCACAAGCGCTGAATGCGAAAAGTACCCTATCGGCGGGGCTGGCCCCGAGAACCAAGACAGCATGTGAAGTCTGGTAGTCCGCTGCTAGCCGGCGCAAAGTAGCCTGTTCCAAATGCTAGCTGAGTTCCGTGTGCACGGCTTGTCCACAAAGAATCTAATCCGAGTCGCGCGTGACACCGATGGGGCACGCATGCAGGCCCTACGCGCCTTCATGTTCCTCTTCGCCCGTCGTGTGACCCCGTTCTTGGGAGTGGAGCACGACGGTGTGCGCTACGTCCTCAGTCCTCGCGAGTCCACAGGAGTCAGCTATCCGACGTTCGTGCGTGGCTACTTCGACGAGGAAACGGTGCACAGCATGGTCACCGCGCTTGCGCGGCACGCTGGAATCACCACGATCGAGGGGGCTAGCGTTCTTGAGATCGGGGCGAACATCGGAACGGAGACGGTCTCCCTGCTGATCCGCCATGGCGTCGAGAGCGTCGTCGCGATCGAGCCCGACGCCGAGAACGTTCGCTTTCTACGTGCGAACCTTGCTTTGAACGGCGTTCAAGAGCGGGTCGAGGTTCACGAGCTTGCGCTCTCGAACGTCGATGCGACGGTCGTGCTCGAGCACGCAGAGGACAACTGGGGCGATCACCGGGTGCGTGTCGCCGACTCATGGGGCCCCGATCTTCATGCCGAGGACCAGCGCGTCACCTCTGAGGTCTCGGCCAGGCGGCTGGACTCGCTGGTTGAGGCGGGCGCGATCGACATCAGTGCGATAGATCTGGTTTGGATGGACGCGCAGGGTCACGAGGGACACATTCTCGAAGGCGCAACGCGGCTCGTGGCCGCAGGCATTCCGGTTGTGACCGAGTACTGGCCATACGGCCTGCGTCGTGCCGGTGCTCTCGACCGATTCCACGAGCTGATCGCCGAGCACTACAACGAGGTGGTCGACCTGCGGGAGCCGGCGGTGGCGCTCAGCGCCGAGGAAGTGGCGGGGCTCGTCGATCGGTACTCGACAGATGACGAGTCCGACCCGACGGTTCGCTACACGGATCTTCTGCTGCTGCCTCGCGGGCGCTAGCGCGCGCCGTTCCGTCGCACGTACCAGTTGACGGTCATCTCCGCGACGATCTCGTCCTCGGAGTTGGTGAGCTCGACTTTGATCGGGAAGCGGACCCGCCCCTCCTGCTTCAGCTGCGCGATTAGCGCGGCGCTGTCCTCGGTGAAGCGCCCGGTGGCGGTGATCTCGCCCTTGGCGAGCTTGCGGTAGGAGATCTCGGCGGACTCGGCGAGCGGCGTGATCTCGCCCATCAGGTCGAGGAACGAGCCGACGAACGCGGCGCCCGAGGCGGCCTCGCCGGCGGAGAAGAGCGCGCCGGCGTGCAGGGAGCCGACGTGGTTGTGGCCGGTCTCGACGTCGGGGAGCGTGACGACGCCGTGGTCGGACGCGACCTTGACGGTCTTCAGGCCGAGGTGCACGTTGTAGGGGATCGCCTGACTGAGCCCGGCGGCGATGGCGTCGTAGTCGACCGACATCTCCTCAGCTCTCCGCGTCGGCACTCTTGATCGTCGCGATCGGGGCTCCCGCCTGGATCGGCGCGCCCTCGCTGATGGGCAGATCGACGATCGTGCCGGCCTTGTGGGCGGTGATCTCGTTCTCCATCTTCATCGCCTCGATGATGCACAGCAACTGGCCCTCGGCGACGGTGTCGCCCTGTTTGACGAGCACCTTCCACATGTTCCCCTGCAGCGGCGAGGGGAGCGTGTCAGGGCCTCCTGCGCTGGTGGACTTGCGCTCGCCGCGCTTGGGCGCCTTGCGCCCGGCGCTGGCTCCGTTCGCTGCGGCACCGCCACCTCCGCCGCCGGCGAAGGGCGGTCCGATGACGCGCACGTCGAAGCGCTTACCGGAGACCTCGACGGCGTAGCTCTGCTCGACCTTCTGCTCCTCCTCGCCGTCTGTGTCGGCGGGCGCGGCGGGCTTGGGAAAGGCGAGCGTCTTGAGCCACTTCTTGTCCTCGAGCAGCTCCCTGCACGTATCGCCTTTGGCCCACTGCTCGGTGGCGAGCAGCGCCTGGTGGAAGGGGATGAGCGTCTTCAGGCCCTCGATCTCGTATTCGCCGAGCGCGCGCAGCATGCGCTTGGTGGCCTGCTCGCGGTCGGCGTCCCAGACGATCAGCTTGGACACCATCGGGTCGTACATTGGCGAGACTTCCCCGCCGGCCTTCACGCCTGAGTCCACGCGCACGCCGGGGCCTTTGGGCTCGATGTAGGCGCCGATCTTGCCGGGGGCGGGGGCGAAGTTCTTGGAGGCGTCCTCGGCGTTGATGCGGCACTCGATCGCGTGGCCCCGCAGCTCCACGTCGGCCTGGGCGTAGGCCAGTTCCTCGCCGGCGGCCGCTTTGATGCCCTCCTTGACGATGTCGATGCCGGTGGTCATCTCGGTGACGCAGTGCTCGACCTGCACGCGCGTGTTCATCTCGAGGAAGAAATACTCGGGCTCGCCGTTCGCGCTCTCGGCGAGCAGACCCTCGATGGTGCCGGCGCCGACGTAGTCGACGGCCTTCGCGGCGTTGACGCCGATCGCTCCGATGCGCTCGCGCATCTGCGGGTCGACGACCCATTCGGGCGCGGGGGACTCCTCGATGACCTTCTGGTGGCGGCGCTGGATGGAGCAGTCGCGCTCGCCTAGGTGGATGACGTTGCCGTGGCGGTCGGCGAGGATCTGCACCTCGACGTGGCGCGGGTCGTGCAGGTAGCGCTCGAGGTAGACGGTGGCGTCGGAGAAGAACTTCTCGCCTTCGCGGCTGGAGCCCTCGAACGCGCCCTCGAGCTCGTCCTCGGTGAGCGCGACGCGGAAGCCCTTGCCGCCGCCGCCGCCGGCGGCCTTGACCGCGACGGGGAAGCCGATCTCGTCGGTGGCGATGCGCAGCGCGTCGGCGACCGTGGCGACGGGCTCTGTGGTGCCCGGCACGATCGGCACTCCCGCGGCCTGCATCAGCTCGCGTGCCTTCGTCTTCGAGCCCATCGAGTCGATCGCGCTGGCGGGTGGGCCGATGAACACGATCCCCGCGTCCTCGCAGGCCTGTGCGAACGGAGCGTTCTCGGCGAGGAAGCCGTAGCCGGGGTGGATCGCCTCGGCGCCGGAGCGGCGGGCGGCGTCGAGGATCTTCTCGACGTTGAGGTAGTTCTCCGCGGCGGGGCCGTCGCCGAGGTTGTAGGCCTCGCCGGCGCGCTTGACGTGCGGCGCGTCGCGGTCGATCTCGGAGTACACGGCAACGCTCGCGACGCCGAGCTCGTCGAGCGCGCGGGCGATGCGGACGGCGATCTCGCCGCGGTTGGCAATTAGGACCTTGGTGAACATCGGCCGGGAAGCTTAGTTAAGAGGCGGCCTCGAGGGCCGCCCCGCGGGTCGCGTGGCGATTCTGCCGGCGCTGGGTGCGCTCACGTGGCCTCGACGATCATCCCCGCGCCGACGGTGCCGTTGGTGGTCTCGTCGATGAGGATGAAGCTGCCGGTGCGGCGGTTGCTCGTGTAGGGGTCGAACACGAGCGGGGAGCTGGTGCGCAGGCGTACTCGGCCGATGTCGTTGAGCTCGAGCTGCCCGGAGGGGTCGATGCGCTCGAGCGTGTGCACCTCGAGCAGGTCGTCGATCGAGTCCACGATCGCGGTGACGTGACGCGAGGTGTGCTTGAGCAGGTAGCGCGCGCCGGCGCGCAGCGGCGCGTCGGCCATCCAGCACACGTCCGCGTGCAGCTCGCGCGCGACCACGGGAGACTCGTCGGGGTGGCAGATCAGCTCGCCGCGGGAGATGTCGAGGTCGTCCTCCAGGCGCAGCGTGAGCGACATCGGCGCCATCGCCTCCGCGAGCTCGCCGTCGTAGGTGTCGATCGCGGCGATCCGGGTGCGCCCTCCTGCGGGCAGCACCGCGACCTCGTCGCCGACGCGCAGCGCGCCGCTGGCGAGCTGGCCCGCGTAGCCGCGGTAATCGCTCGTGGCTGCAGCGGCGGCCGCCGCTGGCCGGATGACCCACTGCACGGGGAAGCGCGCGGGCTTCTCGTCTGGGTGGTCGTAGGCGACCTCCACCTGCTCGAGCAGGTCGAGCAGCACCGGGCCGTCGTACCAGTCCATCCGCTGCGAGCGCTCCACGACGTTGTCGCCCTCGAGCGCGGACATCGGGATGTAGGAGGTTGCGATCCGCCGCGGGTTCTTGCCGCCGCGGAGCTTCTCCGCAAAGGCCTCGAACTCGGCGACGAGCTCCTCGTAGCGGGCCTGGGAGTAGTCGACGAGGTCCATCTTGTTGATCGCCACGACCATCTCGGGGATGCCGAGCAGCGCGCTCAGGAACGCGTGGCGCTTCGACTGCTCCAGGACGCCCCTGCGCGCGTCGATCAGCACCACGGCCACATCCGCGGTGGACGCGCCGGTGACCATGTTGCGCGTGTACTGGCGGTGGCCGGGGCAGTCGGCGATGATGAAGCGGCGCTTGAGCGTGGCGAAATAGCGGTACGCGACGTCGATCGTGATGCCCTGCTCACGCTCAGCGCGCAGCCCGTCGGTGAGCAGCGCGAGGTCGAGCGTGCCCTCGCCGCCGCGGCGCTCGGAGGCCTGCGCGACGTGCTCGAGCTGATCCTCGAACACCTGCTTGGAGTCGTACAGCAGCCTGCCGATGAGCGTGCTCTTGCCGTCGTCGACCGAGCCGGCGGTGGTAAAGCGCAGGAGGTCGAGGGTCACGGGTGCTCGACTCGGGGCACTAGAAGTAGCCGGCCTTCTTGCGGTCCTCCATCGCGGCCTCCGAGACCCGATCGTCCGCGCGGGTCTCGCCCCGCTCGGTGATGCGCGTGGCCGCGATCTCGAGCACGACCTCCTCGAGCGTGGTGGCGCGCGATCGCACGCCACCGGTGCAGCTCATGTCGCCGACCGTGCGGTAGCGCACCGTGTCGGTGAACACCTCCTCACCCTCGATCAGCTCGGTGCCCTCGCGCCACGCGTACAGCATCCCGTCGCGCTTGAACACCTCGCGGTCGTGGGAGAAGTAGATCGACGGGACCTCGAGCTGCTCCTGGTCGATGTACTCCCACACGTCGAGCTCGGTCCAGTTCGACAGCGGGAACACGCGCACGTGCTCGCCCTTCTTGATCCGCCCGTTGTAGAGGTTCCACAGCTCCGGGCGCTGGTTCTTGGGGTCCCACTGGCCGAAGTCGTCGCGGAAGGACATGATCCGCTCCTTCGCCCGCGCGCGCTCCTCGTCGCGGCGCGCGCCGCCGAAGGCCGCGTCGAAGCCATGCTCCGCGATCGCGTCGAGCAGCGTGACTGTCTGCAGCTTGTTGCGCGAGGCGCGCGGCCCGGTCTCCTCTATCGCGCGTCCGCTGTCGATCGAGTCCTGCACGCTCGCCACGATCAGCCGCTCGCCCAGCTCGGCCACGCGGCGGTCGCGGAACTCGATCACCTCGGGGAAGTTGTGGCCCGTGTCGACGTGCATCAACGGGAACGGGAACGGCGCGGGACGGAACGCCTTCTCCGCCAAGCGCAGCAGCACGATCGAGTCCTTGCCGCCGCTGAACAGCAGCACCGGCCGCTCGAATTCGGCGGCCACCTCGCGCATCACGTGAATCGCCTCGGACTCCAGCGCCCGCAGATGGCTCAGCTGAGGGCGCGCGGCGACGCTCACGTCAGTCGCCGAACGTCTCGACGTGCAATCCGCACTCCGTCTTGTCCGTGCCTGCCCAGCGGCCCTCGCGGCCGCTGCCGGGCTGGGTGCACGGCGCGCAGCCGATCGACTCGTAGCCCTGGTCGTGCAGCGGGTTGTAGGGCAGGTCGCGCTCGTGGATGCGCCGCCACAGGTCCTTGTCGGTCCAGTGCGCGAGCGGGTTGTACTTCCACAGGCCGCGGCGCTCGTCGCGTTCGATCAACTCGGTTTCGGCGCGCGTGGGGCCCTGCTCGCGGCGGATGCCGGTGATCCAGCCCTCGGCTCCCGCTAGCGAGCTTTCCAACGCCGCGACCTTGGCCCCCGAGCAGCAGTGCTCGGGTCCGCTCCACGGTCGCTCGGGGTTGCTCGCGTCCTGAACCTCGATCGTCACGCCGAAGCGCTCCTCGAACGCGCGCCACGTCGCGAGCGTCTCAGGGAACAGCACGCCGGTGTCGATCGTCACGACCCTCACGGACTTGCCCGTTCCTTGATCGAGCCTCAGTAGCTCGTCGAGCAGCACCGACTCCTCCTTCTGGAAGGAGCACAGCAGCACGGCGTGTTCACCGTGGCGGGCGGCCTCGCGCAGCGTGTGCGTCAGGCTCAGCGCCGGGTCGATCTTGACCTCTGCTGCTATGTGGCTGTTCAGCGGGCTCATTGGATCTTGGTCGTCTCGTTTCCTTGTCGGCATCTCGGGGACATCTATACAGCGCACTCGCCCTCGCCGCGAATCACTTCGAACGGGACGTTGCGGTTCCAGTCGATAAACGTGTTCATCGTCTCCAACCCGAAGTCCACCGGCAGCGACAGCTCCTTCACGAGGCCTTCGAGCTCGCCCGTGCCGATGCGCTGGGTGAACGGACCCCACTCCTCGCCGTCGGTGCGGTTGGCCTCGTAGTGGCGGATCCAGCGCTCGATCGCCTCGGGCACGCGCTTGGCCGGTAGGCGCAGCTTCAGGCGCGTGCCGAACACCACCTCGCCTCCTTCGTACACGCCGCCCACGTGGGGGATGTACGCCGGGATCGTGTGGTCGCCCACTTTGATCGACGCGCCGTAGAAGCCGATGTCGGCCACGTGGTGCTGGGAGCAGCCGTTGGGGCAGCCGCTCATCTTGATGTGGATCTGACGGGTCAGCGGGTCGGTCAGCTCCATCGCTTCCACGCGCTCCTGGACCGCCTGGTTGAGGCCCATCGAGCTGGTGATCCCGAGCTTGCAGGAGTCAGTGCCGGGGCATGAGACGACGTCGTCGATTTCACGCGAACCGGCGTCGCCGAGACCGAGCTCGCCGAGCGCACGCCACACGTCGTACACGCTCTCCTCGCGCACCCAGCGCAGCAGCAGGTTCTGCTGCACGGTCGTGCGCGCGTAGCCTCCGGCGTAGGAGCGCATGATCGCCGCGAGACCGCGGAACTGCGCGGGCGTGAGGTCGCCACGGGTGATCTTGACCTCGACCGTCACGAAGCCGTCCTGCTTCTGCTCGGCCACGTTCGCCGCGCGGAAGCGCTCGAACTCCGAAAGGTCGCCGTTCGGGCTGCCGTAGCTCTGCGGCGGGGCGGGCGCGGACTCGCGCTCGTCGTGCACGAACAGGCGGTGCTCGACGGAGAAGTCGCGTTCCTTGACCCAGTCGCCCTCGAGCTCCTCCTCGACCTGGCGGCGCAGCTCCTCGATGCCGAACTTGTCCACGAACACCTTGATGCGCGCGCGGGCGCGGTTCACGCGCAGCCACTCCTGGCGGTCGAAGATCCGGAACACCGCCTCGGCGATCTTCAGGTACTCGCCGTCGTCGAGCCCCACGAAGTCGTACAGCGCGGGCGCCACACGCGGCATGATCGACGTGCCGCCGCCGACGAGCATCTCAGCGCCGCGCACCTCGCGGCCGTCGATCTCCTTGAGGCGCGCGCGGTAGGCGATGTCGTGGATGCCGCTGATCGCGCGGTCGCGCGGGCTGCCGTCGAACGCGGTCTTGATCTTGCGCGGCATCGCCTGCGTGGTGGGATGGCGCACGAAGTAGCGCACGTACGCGCCCGCGTACGGGGTCATGTCGAACAGCTCGTCCTTCGCCACGCCCGCCCACGGGTCGGCGGTGACGTTGCGCACGGTGTTTCCGCAGCCCTCGCGGCTCGACAGCCCCGACTCGCTCAGCTCGTGGATCGCCGGCTCCATTTCCGCCAGCGGGATGTGGTGGATCTGGACGTTCTGACGGGTCGTGACGTGGCCCTTTTTCAGCGGCGCGTACTTCTCGACGACGTTCGCGAACGACTCCATCTGCTCGGGCGTGACCCCGCCGAAGGGAAGCTTCACGCGGACCATGTTCACGTCCGGCTGGCGCTGGCCGTATACCCCCTGCTTGAGGCGGAACTTGATGAACTCGTCCTCGGGCGTGTCGCCGGCGAGGAATTTGGTCGCCTCCGTCTTGAAGTCGTCGAACTCCTGCTCGAGGATCGGGATCACATGCCCAGGGACGTTCTGCAGGACCTCTGGGTCCTCGAGCGTGCCGCGCTGGGCGGAGATGGAACCTGGCTCCATGTTGCGAAAACCTCCTGATCCGGACGCCTCGGCCCGGCTGCTGTTCGACTGTACGCTTGGCGGGAGAGCTATTGGGCTAAAGCCTAGCGGCTTTTAGGTATTTATCCAGGGGTTGGGAGCATCGTGCTCAGGCTCGCGCGAGACCCCTTCGAGAACAGCCGCGCCCCGCCAGGGATCGAGTCGCTCCACGGGGCCGCTCGCGGCCGGTGCGGTGGCTCGCATGAACGTCTCCAACGCAGCCGCGATCGCTGCCGCCTCCTCGGGCGATGGGGCTGGCGTGAGGACGTGTGGTGTTCGGCCTGTGTCGGTCATCCACATGCATTGTGACGGAGGACGGTGGGTTTGGACAATCCCCCGATTGTTCGGAACACCGATACACTTGCTATCGCACATGCCTTCGCCGCCGATCCCACGGGTGTCCGTTCCCGACCACGTCTTTGCCCGTCTCAGCGAGGCGATCCTCGCGGGGCACTACCGGCCGGGTGAAAGGTTGCCGCCACAGCGGGCGCTCGCGGCGGACCTGCAGGTGAACATGGCCTCGATCCGCGAGGCGCTCGGGCGCCTGGAGCAGCTTCGCCTGATCGACGTACGTCACGGCGACGGCGCACGGGTGCTCGACTGGCGACGCTCCGGCGGCCTGGAGGCGCTCGTGCTCCACGCGGGCGTCGGGTCGTCGGTGATCGGCGACGTGTTCGAGGCGCGACGGCTGCTGCTCGTCGAGGCGGCTCGACTTGCAGCTGGTCGGCGCTCGGAGAAGCAGGCCGTGGAGCTGGTCGGCCTGGCCGATGCGGTGGCGACGGCGATGGACGACGAGGCGGCACTGCTGGCCGACTGGGAGTTTATGGCGGCGCTCGTGGAGGCGGCGGGCAACCTGGTCTTCCAGCTGGTGATGAATTCGGTGCGCGAGCTCTACCTGCCGCACGCGCAGGCGTTCGCGGCGCTGGTGGAGCGCAGGGACGAGCTGTCGGCGTCATATGCGCGGGTGGCGTCCGCCGTGGGCGACGGCGATGGGCAGGCGGCGGCAGCTGAGATCGACGAGCTCGTCAGTGCGCAGGGCGCGCTGATGCTCGGATGAGCGCGGGGCTCGACAGCTTCATGTCCGCCGCGCCGCTGCCTCAGCGTGTGGGGATGCGCATACTCGTGGCGCTCGCGCGCCGTCCGCGGGGAGCGGCGCTGCTGGCGCGCGCTCCGCTGGCGGCGCAGGCCGCGAACGCGATCCTCGGGCTGGAGCGCTATGACGAGCCGGGGCTCGCGCACGAGCTCGGCTGGGACGCGGACGCGGTCGTGGCGCGCGGGCGCGCTCTGCGTCGCGCGGAGGGACGGCCGTGACGGAGCTCCTCGACGCGGACGTGTGCGTGATCGGCGCGGGCGCCGGCGGAGCGGTGGTGGCGGCGGAGCTGGCGGAGGGCGGCGCGCGCGTGGTGCTGCTCGAGCAGGGCTCGCACCACGACCCCGACGGCTTCAGCGCACGCCCGCCGGAGATGCTTGCGCGCCTGTATCGCGACGGCGGGCAGACGACCACGCTCGGCTCGCCGCCGATCCTGCTGCCCCTCGGTCGCGGGCTGGGAGGCACGACGCTCGTGAACTCCGGCACGTGCTTTCGCACCCCCGCGCACGTGCTCGAGCGCTGGTCCGCGGAGTTCGGCCTCGAGCTGGACGAGGCCACGCTGCGGCCGTGCTTCGAGCGCGTGGAAGCTGCGCTGTCGGTGGCGGAGGTCACGCCCGAGCTGGCCGGCGCCAACGCCGCCGTGGCGCGGCGCGGCGCTGAGCGGCTGGGCTGGTCGCACGGCTACCTGCGGCGCAACGCGCGCGGATGTGTGGGCTCGGGCGTGTGCGTGTTCGGCTGCCCTACCTCCGCCAAGCAGCACACCGGGATCACCTACATCCCCCGCGCAACGGTCGCCGGGACACGGATCGTGACCGGTGCGGACGTGCGCGAGCTGATCGTCCGGGGCGGCGAGGCCCGCGGCGCCCGCGCGCGGCTCGCAGGAGGGCAAGCCGTCGAGGTGCGCGCGCCGACGGTGGTGGTCGCGTGCGGGACGATCCACACGCCGCTGCTGCTGGCGCGCAACCGGCTCGGAGGTGTTTCCGGGCAGCTCGGGCGCAACCTCGCGCTGCACCCCGCCACAGCGGCGTTTGCGCTGATGGAGGAGACGGTTGACATGGCGCGCGGCGTGCCGCAGAGCTTCTACGTCGACGAGTTCGCCGCCGAGGGCGTCATGTTCGAGGGCGTCGCGGGGCCACCGGCGTATGCGGCGATGGCGCTGCCGCTCACCGGCGAGCGTCACGCGCGGGCGATGGCTCAGTACCCGCGTCTGGCCCAGTTCGGGCTGATGGTGAGCGACACATCGCGCGGGCAGGTGAGCTCGCTAGCGGGTAGGCCGGTGATCCGATACTCGCTCTCAGAGCAGGATGTGGTGAAGTTCCGCCTCGGCCTGGCGCGGCTGGAGGAGCTGTTCCTCGCGGCGGGTGCGCGCGAGGTCTACCTGCCGCTGCCGGAAGGTGTGGAGCCGGCCCGCGCGCGAGCACGAGACCTCAAACTGTTGGCGTTCCATCCGCTCGGTACAGCCCGCGCGGACGCGTGTGCGACGCGCGGTGTCGTCGACGGCGACCTCGCGGTGCACGGCGTCCGCGGTGTGCACGTGGCGGACGGCTCGGTTGTGCCGAGCGCCCTGGGCGTGAATCCGCAGATGACGATCATGGCGCTCGCGACCCGGCTCGCCTTCCGGCTGCTCGGTCGCGCGGTGCCGCCCACGAACGAGAGCGAGGAGACCGTATGTCCTTCCTGATCGACCCACCGTGGCTGTACGCCACCGGCCGCGTGTACGGCCGCCTGATGCCCGAGCGCACGCCCGTGGCGAGAACGATTCACACCGCCACGGCGGGAGCGTTCCTCGCGACGAGCATCTCGCTGTACCTCAATCGGCCATGGACCAAGCCGATCTGGGAGGCCTGTCGTGCCGAGGACGGGCGCGACTGGATGCTCAACTCCGGGGTCTTCCGCTTCGATCCCAAGCGCGCCGGGAAACGGACGCACATCGTCTCGGCGCTGTTGTTCGCGACCTATCCATGGTGGTTGTGGCTCGGCGAACGGGCGGGGCGCAGGCGCTGAGAGCGATGCCCGACATCCATGTGGACGCGATTTCGTCCACATGGACGCTTTTGGATCCAGTGCCCCCTAGAGCGGGATGTTGCCGTGCTTGCGCTTCGGGCCCGGTTCGCGCTTGCTCTGCAGCGTGTGCAGCGCCGTGATCAGTCGCGGGCGCGTCTCGTGCGGGACGATCACGTCGTCGATGTAGCCGCGCTCGGCCGCTGTGTAGGGGTTGGCGAAGCGCGCCTTGTAGTCGTCCATGAGCTTCTTGCGACGCTCGTCCGGCGTGGGGCTCGCGGCGATGTCGCGCCGGTAGATGATGTTCACGGCACCCTCCGGTCCCATCACCGCCACCTCGGAGGTGGGCCAGGCGAAGTTGAAGTCGGCGAGCAGGTGCTTTGAGGCCATCACGTCATAAGCGCCGCCGTAGGCCTTGCGTGTGATCACGGTGATCTTCGGCACCGTGGCCTCCGTAAACGCGTACAGCAGCTTCGCGCCGTGGCGGATGATCCCGCCCCACTCCTGCGCGGTCCCCGGCAGGAAGCCCGGAACGTCGGTAAACGTGATCAGCGGGATGTTGAACGCGTCGCACGTGCGCACGAATCGCGCGGCCTTCGCGGACGCGTCGATGTCGAGCACGCCCGCGAGCTGCGCAGGCTGGTTGCCGACGATCCCCACCGCGAAGCCGTCCAGCCGCGAGAAGCCGCAGATGATGTTCTTCGCGTGGTGCTCGTGGACCTCGAAGAACTCTTCGTCGTCGACGATCAGCTTCACGACGTTGCGCATGTCGTAGGGCTTGTTGGGATTATCGGGCACGACCGTGTCGAGCTCTGGGTCCATGCGCAGCGGGTCGTCGGTGGGCTCGACGCGCGGGGCGGTCTGCATGTTGTTCTGCGGCAGGAAGCTGATCAGGTAGCGGCAGTCCTCCAGGCACGCGTCCTCGTCCTCGGAGGCGAAGTGCGCGACGCCGGACTTGGTGTTGTGCGACATCGCCCCGCCCAGCTCCTCGAAGCCGACTTCCTCGCCCGTGACCGTCTTGATCACTTCGGGGCCGGTGATGAACATGTGCGAGGTCTCCTTGACCATGAAGATGAAGTCGGTGATCGCCGGCGAGTAGACGGCCCCGCCAGCGCACGGTCCCATGATCAGGCTGATCTGCGGGATCACGCCGGAGCACTTGACGTTGCGCACGAACACGTCGCCGTAGGCGCCGAGGGAGACCACGCCCTCCTGGATACGCGCGCCGCCGGAATCGTTGATGCCGACCACCGGGCAGCCGATCTTCGCCGCGAGGTCCATGACCTTGCACATCTTCTCGCCCATCACCTCGCCGAGCGAGCCGCCGAACACCGTGAAGTCCTGGCTGAACACGCACACCGTGCGACCGTCGATCGTGCCGTGCCCGGTCACGACCGCGTCGCCCCACGGCCGGTTCTTCTGCATGTCGAAGTCGTAGGTGCGATGGCGCACGAACGTGTCGAGCTCCTGGAAGGAGCCCGGGTCGAGCAGCTTCTCGACGCGCTCGCGGGCGGTGTACTTGCCGCGCGCGTGCTGCTTCTCCTCCGCCTCGGGCGAGGAGTGCAGGGCCGCCTCGCGCAGCTCGTGCAGCTGCTCGAGCTTCTCCTCGTAGGTCTCCGGAGCCTTCTGGCGAGGGGGCTTGCGGTGCCCGCTGCGAGAGGCCGCGAGCAGGGCCGCGTCTGTCTGTCTGTCGTGGGAGCTCGGGGTCATGGGGCGCGGAATCTTAGCCGCTCGATGTCTCTATCTGCCTCGCGCGGCGCCGGCCGCCGGATCGTGGGGTCCTACGGAGCGGCGCGACCAAGCTGAACCGCATCGCGAGCAATGTCGGAGACAGTTAGCCCAAAGAGATAGCTTTTCCCATAGCTCCGACTAATGTCGGGGCTATGAAAGCTCGCCGCGCGATGGTGGCTGCAGTCTTGCGGCTGAGACGGGTCCCCTGGATTTGGAACAGGCTGGTCGCGGCGCTGGATGACCTCCGGCTGCTCGAGGGCTTGAGCCGGCCGTGGTGGCTGTATCGGGCTGAGGGGCGCGTGCCGGCGAGCAAGATCGTGAAGCGCTCGCCACGGCCTGTCACGAATGAGGATGTCGCACTTTGCGAGCGGCTGCTGACGGCGTTCACGAAGGCCACCGGCAGCGGCTCTACCGAGGGTGCGTCTGGGATATGGGGATGGATCATCGACAACCACTACGGTCGGCTCGTCGAAACGCTGGAGAGCCGCGATGCACCGGCGCTCGCCCGCCTCCTCGCGTCGATGTTCCAGGAGGAGTTCGTGTCCGGGATCACAGGTGATGCGGGCATCGATCATCACGAGACGAGGTTCGGAGCACGCATGTTGAGCCTCAGATCGCTCGACAGCCTCGTGTCGTTGGCGGAGGCGATCGGCGCCGTGCCAGTCGAGTCAGCTGGACAGGGGCAGGCCGGGGTGGCGTTCCACGGCGGGCTCGCTGGTCTACTCGCACGAGTGGACGAGGCTCTTGGCTTTCGGATCGACTTCCCCGACATCGGTGCTCCCTGCGGCCTCGTCGTCGATGGACGCCTCGTAACGCAGAACACTCCCGAGCAGGTATATGCGGCGCTGCGACTGGATCAGGCGGGACGCAATCACTTGCCGTCGCGCTCGGAGGCTGATCTCGAGATCGTTGAGATCGGCGGCGGCTACGGCGGTATGTGTTATTGGTTCCTATGTCTGCGTCCCGACATCGCCCGCTACACGATCGTCGATCTCCCGATCACGAACGTTCTGCAGGGTTACTTCTTGTCTCAGGCTTTGGGGCCGGGAGTCGTATCACTCTTCGGCGAGCCGCCGGCTCAGGTGAGGCTGCTTCCAGATTCCGCTCTCGCGGAAGTCGATGCACCGTTCGACATCATGGTGAACAAGGACGGCATGCCGGAGATGCCGCACGACACCATGGTGAACTACCTTGAGTGGGGACGCGCCAACTGCGACGGGCTCTTCTTCAGTTACAACCAAGAGGCGCGGGCTGAATACCACAAAGAATGGACCCAGGGCGTGGTTTCAGACGCGATCGAGCGAATCGGCGGCTTCACTCGCATCCGTCGTGACCATTCGTGGCTCAGGCGGGGTCATGTCGAGGAGATCTACATAAGGTCCGACATGTATCGGGCGGGGGTGGCGGTCAGGCCCGCGAGAATGGCCGATGATGCGCAGCACCGAGACGATCTAGCACCGCGGTGAGCACCGCCGTGACCTCCTCGGTGGCGGCTTCCTCGGCTGCCTGCAGTTCAGTGGCGATGTCAGCGGAAGGCTCCGTGGGCTCCTCTGCGATCTCCTCCGGGGCGGACTCGGGCGCGGTGAGTTCCGGCTCCGGCTCGGTGGCCAGCTCCGCGACTGGGATCGGCTCGGCGCCAGGCTGAGCGCGGCGCCGGAAGAGTCGCGAGAAGAAGCTGCGACGCGGTTCTACGGCCGGCGCGGTCTCATGGGCTTCGCACTCTGGCTCTGCAATTGTGGGCTCTCGTGTTGGCGGGGGCGGCGGCTCTACGACGACCTCGGTCTCGCCTTTCGCCTCGTCGCCCGGCTCGCCGCTTTCGGCCGTCGCTGGCGCCGGCTCGGGCTCGACCATCTCGCGGGTCACGCTCAGCGTCACCTTCGTCCCCCACCCCGAGGCCTTGATCACGACCGTCCCGGTGGCGCCGTCGGCCTCCCATTCGACGCGCTCTTCCGGCTTTGTCTTGACGATCCGGATCTCGCCCAGCTCGCCGAGGTGGCGGGCGAGCGCTGCAGGGTCGCTCAGCTCAGCCCATAGCTCGGGCGGAGACTTGACCAGCGTGCGCTGCACCTCCGAGGAGACCATCGCTCCTCTGTTCGAGCGATCTCGCACGACTCCTTCCGCGGATGGTCCGTGCGTAGGCTCTATGCGGCGGATGGCGCGCCGTGCGCGTGCACGAGACCGCGCTCGTGCAGCAGCTCGGCGATCTGCACGGCGTTGAGCGCCGCGCCCTTGCGCAGGTTGTCCGCCACGATCCACAGGTCGAGCGCGCGCTCGTGGCCGGGGTCTCGGCGTATCCGCCCCACGAACACGTCGTCCTTGCCGGCCGCGTCGATCGCGAGCGGATACAGCGCCGCGTCGGGGTCATCGAGCACCGTCACGCCGGGAGCGGCGTCGAGCAGCTCCCGTGCGCGCTCGGGCGAGAGCTCCTCTCGCGTCTGCACGTTCACCGCCTCTGAGTGCCCGTTGACCACCGGTACGCGCACGCACGTGGCGGACACACGGATGTCCGGATCGCCGAGGATCTTGCGGGTCTCGTTGATGAGCTTGCGCTCCTCGTCGGTGTGGTCGTCGCCAGGCGCGAACGAGCCGGCGTGCGGAAGGGCGTTGAACGCGATCCGGTGCGCGTAGGCGTCTGGAGGCTCGATCTCGTGCTCGTGGAGGAGCGCGTGGGACTGGTCGAGCAGCTCGTCCACCGCGGCCTTTCCGGTGCCGGAGACGGCCTGGTAGGTGCTGATCACAAGTCGCTCGATCCCCGCCTCGTCGTAGAGCGGCTTGAGTGCGACGACCATCTGCATCGTCGAGCAGTTGGGGTTCGCAACGATGCCGTGGTGGTCGGCGAGCGCGTCCGGGTTTACCTCGCTGACGACGAGCGGAACGTCGTCGCTCATGCGCCAGCGCGAGGAGTTGTCGATCACGATCGCGCCGGCGTCCGCGAAGCGCGGAGCCCACTCGCCGGAGGTCGAGCCGCCGGCCGAGAACAGCGCGATGTCGAAGCCCTGGATCGACTCCTCGCTCAGGCCCTGCACCACCAGGCCGTCCTCGAGCTCACGCCCGACCGAGCGCTTGGAGGCGAATGGCACGATCTCGCTCGCCGGGAACTCGCGCTCGCGCAGTAGGCGCAGCATCAGCGTGCCCACCTGCCCGGTGGCGCCTACGACCGCTATTCGGTAGCCCTGGTCCATCGCGTCAGGGTATCGCGAGCTGGGCCGCGGCTCTACGGCTGAATCGCCATGATGGCGATGGTCACCAGGACGAGCACGCTGAGCAGTGTTCCGACCATGGAGAGGCGACGCACGGTTGCGCGGTACTCGTCGCTCATCGCGATCGTCCCGTCTCCAGCCGCCGCGATGTCGCGCGTCGCGAGCTGCTCCGCGCGTTTGGCCGTCGGGATCATCACCGCACCGACCAGGCCGCCGATGACTATCGCGGCGGTCAGCCCCCACTGGACGAAGAACTCGCTCCAGTGATGGCCGTCACTGGCGAGGAACACGCCGGCAGCCACCACCAGCACGAGGCCGCCGTTGATCAGTGTGCGCTCGATCGTGTACTCGATGCGATGCAGCACGGGCAGCGAGCGAGGGTCCTGCTTGGCGCCGACCGCGAACATCACCGGGTAGGCGAACGTCACGCCGAACGCGACCACCACGGCCATGATGTGGACGGCGAGGACGAAGTCGTAGAAGGACGCGGCGGGAGCGAGGGGCATGCGAGCCAGCCTACTCAGAACGTCGGCGCGTACTTGCCGAAGACGTCCTGCATCGCAGCGCACACCTCGCCCATCGAGCATTTGTCCTTGAGCGCCTGGCGGATCGCCGGCAGCAGGTTCTCGCTGCCGCGCGAGACCTCGCGCAGCTCCTCCAGCCGCCGCTCCACGAGCGCGTGGTCGCGGTTGGCCTTGAACGCCGCGAGACGGTCGAGCTGTTCGCGCTCGGACTGGGGGTCCACGCGCAGCAGGTCGGGGACCTCGGCGGCGTCTTCGACGTACTTGTTGACCCCCACGACGATGTCCTGGCCGATGCGGTAGCGCTCCTGGTAGCCCCACGCCGACTCGTCGATCTCGCCGGTGATGAACTCGATCGCGTTGACCGAGCCGCCCAGCTCGTCCACCTTCTCGATCAGCTTCTGCGAGCGCTCTTCGATCTCGTCGGTGAGCGCCTCGACGAAGTAGGAGCCCGCGAACGGGTCCACCGTGTCGGTCGCTCCGGACTCGTGCGCGAGGATCTGCTGCGTGCGGAGCGCGATTTTGGCCGCGCGCTCGGTCGGCAGCGCGAGTGCCTCGTCGAAGCCGTTGGTGTGCAGCGACTGGGTACCGCCGCACACCGCCGCGAAGCCCTGGAGCGCCACGCGCACGATGTTGTTCTCCGGCTGCTGCGCCGTCAGCGTCACGCCGCCGGTCTGCGTGTGGAAGCGCAGCATCGTCGCCTTCGGGTTCGTCGCGCCGAAGCGCTCGCGCATGATGTGCGCCCACATACGGCGCGCAGCGCGGAACTTCGCGACCTCCTGGAAGACGTTGTTGTGGCCGTTGAAGAAGAACGCCAGGCGCGGCGCGAAGTCGTCCACTGACAGGCCCTTGTCGATCGCCGCCTGCACGTAGGCGATGCCAGAGGACAGCGTGAACGCGACCTCCTGCACCGCCGAGCAGCCCTTCTCGCGGAAGTGGTAGCCGGAGATCGAGATCGTGTTCCACTTCGGCACGTTCCGCTGGCAGTACTCGAACAGGTCCGTCGTCAGTCGCATCGTGGGCTCGGGCGGGTAGATGTAGTTGCCCCGTGCGATGTACTCCTTGAGCACGTCGTTCTGCGTGGTGCCGCGCAGCTGCTCGGAGGGCACTCCCTGCTCCTCGCCGACCAGCTCGTACAGCAGCAGCAGGCACGCGGCGGGGGCATTGATCGTCATCGACGTCGAGACCTGATCGAGCGGGATGCCGTCGAACGCGGTGCGCATGTCGTCGATCGTGTCGATCGCCACGCCCGTGCGCCCGACCTCGCCGAGGCAGCGCGGGTTGTCGGAGTCGAGACCCAGCTGGGTGGGCAGGTCGAAGGCCATCGACAGCCCCGTCGAGCCCTTCGAGAGCAGGTAGCGGTAGCGCTCGTTGGACTCCTTCGCCGAGGCGTAGCCTGCGTACTGGCGCATCGTCCACGTCTGCTTGCGGTACATCTCGCGGTGCACGCCGCGCGCGTAGGGGAACTCGCCGGGCTCTCCGAGCTCGAGGCTCTCGGGTACGTCGGCCTCCGTGTACAGCTCGGAGATCGCGATGCCCGAGTCGGTGAAGCGACGCGGATCGTCCGGCCCCACGATCGGGGCCACGGTGAGGTCGTCGGTGTGGTCGTCTGCTGCGCTGGCGGTGGACATGCGGAGGATCATAAGGACCCGCGACGGGTGGACGTTCGCACGGGCGGAGAACGCTTCCAGGTATTCTCCCTCGGGATGGCGACCTGTCTTGTCACCGGCGGTGCTGGGTTCCTGGGCTCGCACCTCTGTGACGAGCTGCTTGCGCGCGGCCACCGCGTCATCTGCGTGGACAACTTCGAGACGGGGTCGCTCGCGAACATCGAGCACATCCGCGACCCCGAGCGTTTCCTGCACGTGGGCGTGGACATCGTCGAGCCGTACTTCATCGACGAGCCGATCGACTTCGTCTACCACCTCGCCTCGCCCGCCTCGCCGATCGACTACCTGCGCCTGCCGCTGCACACGCTCAAGGTCGGCTCCTACGGCACCCATCACACGCTCGGGCTGGCCAAGGCCAAGCGCGCCCGCTTCCTGATCTCCTCCACGAGCGAGGTCTATGGCGACCCGCTGGAGCATCCGCAGGCGGAGACCTACTGGGGGCACGTCAATCCGATCGGCCCGCGCGGCGTGTACGACGAGGCCAAGCGCTACGCCGAGGCGCTGACGATGGCCTATCACCGCCAGCAGGGCGTGGACACGGCGATCATGCGGATCTTCAACACGTACGGCTCGCGGATGCGCCCGCACGATGGGCGCGCGATCCCCACCTTCCTGCGCCAGGGTCTCGCCAACCGGCCGATCACGGTGTTCGGCGACGGCAGTCAGACTCGCTCGTTCTGCTACGTCAGCGACCTCATTCGCGGGATGATCGCGCTCGCCGAGTCCGGGTACCATAACCCTGTGAACATCGGAAATCCTGACGAGTTCACTCTGTTGGAACTTGCCGAAACGGTCAAGGATCTGGCCGGGTCGACCTCGGAGATCGTCTTCGAGGCGCTGCCCGTCGACGACCCCAAGCAGCGCAAGCCAGACATCACGCTCGCGAACGAGCTGCTCGGCTGGTCGCCCGAAGTGTCGCTGCGCGAGGGGTTGGAGCGCACGATCGAGGACTCCGGCGTCGAGATGCTGATCGGCGGCGCACACTGAAGCCACGTACGTGCCAGGCGCCATGCGGCGGTTTGCGCAACCGCTCCGTGTGGGAACCTGCGGTGTTGTGAGCAGGGAGATGGCTACGCGCGCAGTCCCACTGCCCGACCGCGACATCCGCAGCAAGCGCCCGCCGGTGCTGTCGTTCATATTGCGGATGTCCACGCTCCGTCGTGGAACGCGCGTCGCCTCCCTGCTGGCGCTCGACTTCGCCGGCGTCGCGCTCGCGATCTTCACCGCGCTCGTGCTCAAGGAATCTGTGCACGGCAAGGTGATCCCAGCCAACGCCTATCACGGCACCAAACAGTTCCTCGCGTTCGCCTACCTGCTGACGGCGCTCCTGTTCGCCAGATCCGGCCTCTACGCCCAGCGGGCGCTGCGCCCGGGGCTCTCGCGGATCGTGGGGTCGCTGTTCCAGGTCGCGTTCGTCGCGCTGATCTACGCGGTCGTCAGCGGAGAACAGTTCTCCAGCTACTACCTCTTCTACGGCTCGCTCGTGTTCGCGATCTTCTACATCGCCTCGACACGCGCCCTTTATGAGTTCGCGACCGCCGCGCTGCTGCGCGCGGCGGGCTACCGGCGCCGCGCGGTGATCGTCGGCAGCGGCAAGCACGTGGGCGACGTGGCGCACGCGCTCATCGACGTGCCGCACGCGCCGATCGAAGTCGTGGGCTTCCTGTCGCCCAACCCGCTGCCGGAGAACGGCGTGCGCGCGCTTGGAACTCTGGATGATCTCGAGCACGTGCTCGCCGGCGAGCGCATCGACGAGCTGATCATCGCGGACCCGGAGTTTCCTCAGGACGACGCTGTGGAGATCGTCGACCAGTGCCACCGCCGCGGGATCAGGGTGCGTCTCGCGCCGTCCACGATGGAGATCCTGATCCACCGTGCGGAGTTCGTCCCGGGACAGTCCGTGCCTCTGTTCGAGCTCAGCTCACCCGTGTTCGAGGGCATCGACTTCGCGCTCAAGCGCACCTTCGACATCGTCGGTTCGACGCTGCTGCTCGTGCTGCTCAGCCCGCTGCTGCTCACGATCACGCTCGCTGTAAAGCTCACCTCACGCGGGCCGGTCCTGTTTCACTCGATGCGTCGCGGTATCGCCCAGCGCCCGTTCGCGTGCCTGAAGTTCCGCACCATGCACATCGACGCGGAAGATCGCCAATCCGACCTGGAAGAGCTCAACGAGGCCGACGGGGCGCTGTTCAAGATCCGCGACGATCCGCGTCTCACCGCGGTCGGGCGGATGCTGAGGAAGTTCTCTTTGGACGAGCTGCCGCAGCTGGTGAACGTGCTGCGTGGCGAGATGTCGCTCGTCGGTCCGCGGCCGCTGCCCGAACGCGACTACGAGATGCTGGAGGAGTGGCACCGCAAGCGCTACCTGGTGCTTCCCGGGATCACCGGGCTGTGGCAGGTGTCCGGCCGCTCCGAGCTCGACTTCGACGACCTTGTCCACCTGGACTTCATCTACCTCGAGCGCTGGTCGTTGGCGCTCGATCTGACGATCCTGCTGAAGACGATCCCCGCCGTGTTCACGCGGCGCGGCGCCTACTGAGCAGCGGGCTTTAGAGCCTTAGGCGGCTGTGCTCGCGCGCGCGTAGACATCCCAGATGGCGTGCGCCCACCCGTAGACGCGCCAGGTTTCGCGCTCGGCGTCCTCGCCTGCCCAGGCGGGCGCGGCGGGGTCCGGCGCGTCGGGGATCACGACCAGGCGCTCGCGCTCGAGTCCGAGCTCGGCGATGGCGTCGTGGGCGAGGGCATCGGTGGGGACGATCACATTCACGGCCCGCTGCACGGCGAGCCGGCGCAGCCGCATGTGCATGCCGCCGCAGCGCAGCCGCTCAGAGGGGCGCTTGACGGCGGTGAGGTCGTGGAGCGTGACGACCATCGGGCAGGGGCTGTGCAGCATGGCCCCCTGCATCCACGGCGTATGGAACAGGTCGGCCCCGCGCGGCCGGTGCGTCTCGAAGATTTCGTCCTCCTCGGAGGCGGTCTCCCGCAGGGCTTGCAGCAGACAGCGCGAGTAGCGCCCGACGCCGTTGGGATCGGAGGCCGCACGGCTGTCAAACGCGACCTTCACGGTCTGACTGGCCCCTCCATGCCGTCCCGGACGTGCATGCGCCGAACATAAACACTTTGTGTAGGGATGGATAGAGATGACAGCCAGAGTGCACGCTCTCACCGGAGATAGCCTTCGCGATGAGATGGTCTCGCGCACCTACTACGAGAGCCTCTGGGAGAGCGTGCCCGAGGGTCTCGAGCCATCCGACTTCGCCCTCCGCAGGCGCTTCCTCCTGGAGCACGTGCGAGCGGGCGAGCGCGTGCTCGACATCGGCTGCGGTGAGGGTGTTTTCACGGCCGAGCTGGCGCGAGCGGGAGCACACGCGGTGGGCATCGAGGTAGCCGAGGAGCCGCTGCGTCGGGCGCGGGCGCTGCACCCCGAGCTCGACCTGCGGCTGGTCGACGCCGATGGGGAGTGGGACCTTCCGGATGCGAGCTTCGACGTTGTGTGGGCCGGCGAGACGATCGAGCACGTACTCGACACGGCCGCGTGGCTGTCGGAGGTTCGCCGCGTGCTGCGCTCCGGCGGCAGCCTCCTGCTGAGCACGCCCGCCCACACGTCTTCGCGGATGCTCGCGCTCGCGTTCTCCAGGCGTGCGTTCGCCGCTCACTTCGATCCCCGCGGCGATCACATTCGCTTCTACAGCCGCGCGACGCTCACGCGTCTGGTTGCAGACTTTGGCTTCCAGGAGATCGACGTCGTGAGCGCTGCGGGGCTTCCCGGCGCGCGCCGTCTGTTGCTCCTGCGAGCTATCCGCTCGCGCTTTTGACGGGAGTGGCCGCCTGGACGGCTCTAAGGGCCTGGATGTAGTGGTTGTAGAGCGCGACCGATTCCGCGTTTGCGTATGGCGGATTGAGCTCTTCGGGGGAGATCGACTCGGGGTCGAGGTAGATCGCCGCCTGCAGCTCGTGCAGCGCGGCCTGCGGATCGCTCGCGAGGTCGTATTCGCCCAGATCCAGCCAGCTCTTCGGGTTCGACGGCTGCAGACGCACCGCGTGCTCGAGGGTCGCCCGCGCGAGCGTCGGGTGGCCGCTCGCGCCCTGAACGGTCGCGAGCGTGGTCAGTGCTTCGATCGACAGAGGGTCGCGCGAAACGGCGCTGTTGGCAGCAGCGAGCGCGCCGGCCGGGTCACGTGCCGACAGGAGGGCCTCCGCCCGCATGCTCGCTTCTTCGGAGCGCTGCGGCTGCCACTGCGACCACGCGGCCAGCAGCGCCAGCACGATCGCGGCCCCGGCGAGCGTCATGCGCAGAGGGCTCGGGCGCCCCGCGGGCCGAGCGGCGACATCCACGCTCTCCTCGAGCGGGCCGCGTCCCGCCAGCCAGCCCGCGCACAGCAGCGCGACGCACGCGTCGCCGGGCACGTACCACGTCCAATCCACCAGCGAGTGCACGCCGAACGCCACGACCACGCACAGCATCGCCAGCATGCCGATCCGCTCCGGGGCGTAGCGCCTCAGAGCCGGAGCGTCGAGGGCTCGCCATCCCGGTCGTCCATCGCGGGGGAGGCTCCAGCGACGATTGAACGGATGGGTTGCTCTGCCGGCGGCGAGCATCCATGCTGTCAGCAGCGCGAGCGCCAATGCCAGCCCCACGAGTCCCAGGTCCGCGAGGGTCTGCACGACGAAGCCGTGCGCGTGCGTGACTTCGAGCGTCTCGCTGCGGTATCGCAGGTGCGCGGTGGCGAACCCTTCCGCGCCGGCGCCGAGAGCGGGGTGGGCTTCGAACACCTCCAGCGCCTCCTTCCAGTAGCGCGCGCGCACGCTTGCCACCGCCGTGAGGCGACCGGGCGTGTTGGGGGGCACCTTGGCGTTTGGGTTGGTCAGCGCGTCGACCGCGTGGGAGATGCTCCCCGTCAGCCCTCGGTGGCTGTGCGCGAGCGCTCCCGCGAAGGCGATAAGCGCGACCGCGATCAGCGCCAGTAGCGTTGCGCCTGCCTGGTTGCGCAGGGCGCGCGAGGGGGATCGAGTGCCGGTCAGGAACCCGATCCCGACGCCTAGCAGCGTTAGCACGACCACCATCGCCATTACCAGAGCTCCGAGCTGGTGCCCCGCCGTGACCTGTTCGGCGAGTGGGACGTGTTCGTCGCTGAGCGCGTGCGTCGAGAAGTCCCACGCTGCGACAGCGACCGCGCCCAGCGCCCCCACGCCCAGCACCGCCGTGCTGCGCAGTCGCAGCGGCACGAGGCAGAACCACAGCAGCACGCCGCCCGCGAGCGCGACCAGCGCGCCCCGCGAATACGCCAGCAGCAACGTCAGCAGCAGCACTCCCATGGCGGGATAGGCGAGTGCGCTCACCAACGCGTGGCCACTGCGACGAGCGCCCAGCCACAGGCAGCAGATGGCGCCCATAGACGCGGTCAGCCCGACCGCGTTCCAGTAGCCGTATGGATCCTCCAGTCGTGCGTACCTGTCCGCCGGAACGAGGCTGCCCGGGAAGATCTTCGTCAGCAGCGCATACGCGCACACGACCACCGACGCGAGCGCGAGGCCACCCAGCACCGCCGGCCAGCGTCCCGGCGCGAGGCGCACGAGCGCCACGGCGGCGGCGAACACGCCGCTGTAGGCGAGCATCCGTCCGGCGTCGCGCCAGCTGTCCTCTGGCTGCACTGACCACACCACCGAGATCGCGGTCAGCGCGGTGAACGCGAGCAGGAGCCCGGCCGGCCACATCCCGTATCCATGCCCACCCACCGGCAGGCGCACGATCGCCCAGGCCACCACCGCCGCGGCGGCCATCGTCATCGCCATCTCGGTGGTGGTCATCGTTTCGAGTTTGAGTCCGCCTTTGGCGTAGAAGGTGATCGCGCAGGAGATCGCCGCGACCAGCAGCGTCGCGCACCACAGCCCGCGTCGCTGCGTGGTCGACGAGCCGCTCCCAGCGCCGCGCGAATCGTCCTGCCAGACCGCCGGTCGCGCGCCAGGCGCGCCCGACGCGCGCTCAGCTGGAGCGACCGACACGGACACGCTTGCGCAGCACGCCACCGAGGAGAACGAGCAGGCACGCGAGCAGGAACGCGAGCGTGACGAGCAGGGGGGTGGGCAGCGAGCTCAACGCGGAGGAGATGTTCGTGTGCACCACGCCCGGGGCGATCGTCTCGCCCCCCAGCTGGACGGGCGCCGCGCCGACACGCGCCGCGTGGGTGACGGCCTGCTGCTCGGCGGGCGACGCGGCCACCGCTGTGGCGCCGGCGGGGCTGCTCGCCGCACCACCGCTCGAGCCGCCGCCGCCACGAGCGCCGACGGCCGCGGCGCGTTGAGCCCGGCGGATCAGCGACGAGCAGTCGGAATACTCTTCAGCATCCGCGCTCAGATCTTTCAAAGCCTGCGCGTAGGCGCTCTGGCTGAAGCCGCTCAGCGATTCGCCCTGCGCACAGCGGAAGATGATCTTTTCGCCCACGTTCGCGCTCGCCGCCGGGGCGCTCACCAGCGTCACCGTCGCCAGCAGCGCGGCCGTTTGGGCAAGACGATCTCTGAGCGGTCGGCTCTCCGGGCGGGCGAATCTCATTGGCGACTATCCAAAACTACCAACGCTCGCGGGCGAGAGCGATTGAGAAGCTGATAGGTCGAGACTCGACAGCGCCCGCGAGAACCCGGTGGCCCATGCGTCCTGGCTGTACGCGGCCACCGAATTTGCCCCCGCGGCGCCCAGCCGCGCGCGCAGCGGCGCGTCGCTCGCCAGCCGCGCGAGCGCCCTCGCGAGCGCCGCGCTGTCGCCTGCCGGCACCACCAGGCCGTTCTCGTCGTCGCGAACGAGACCGCCGGCGGCCGCGCCGACGGCATCGCTTGTGATCACTGCGAGTCCTCGGTTCATCGCCTCGTTGATCACCAACCCCCAGGGCTCGCGAAAGGTGCGCGTGGCGATCGAGGGCAGCACGAGCACGTCGGCCGCGGCGTACACGTTGCGCAGCTCCACCGGTGTCACGGGGTCCAGGCCGACGACGCCGTCCGGAAGTCTCGTCGCATGGCTGTCGCCGTGCAGGTGGGGGGCCGGTCCGACGCCCACGAGCGCGAGCGCGGCCGCGGGCTCCTTGAGGCCGGATGCGCGCCAGGCGTCGAGCAGGACCTCGATGCCCTTCTCTCGGTCGGGGCGCCCGACGAACAGGAGCTTCACTCCCGCGGCGGACGGCCAACGCGGATCGCTCGGCGGCGCGACGTCGGGTGAGCGCCAGAAGTAGTTGTCCACGGCCTGCGACGCCACGTGCACGTTGCTCGCGCCGCGGGCGCTCACGTACGCGCTGACGTGCGGGCCGTACGTGACGACCGCGTCGGCCGATCGATACAGCGCCCGCAGCGGCAGGTAGGTGAGCGCGTGCGACGGCGTGCGCGGGTGCGCCCACAGGGACGCCCACAGGATCAGCGGGACGTGACCGCGACGCGCCCCGATCCAGGTGGCCAACGGCGCCACGCGCCCGCCGGTGGGACAGACGACCGCGCGGTAGCGTCCGCTGGCCGCGAGCGCCTCGAGCTCGTGAGGTCTCACGTGGCGGTGCGGGAATGGCAGCTCGCCTTCGAAGTCGGCGCCGCCGTGCTTGGAGCGCCCGCCGAACAGCGCCAGCTCGATCCCCTCGCGCTCGTGCAGGCGAGCGAACGCGCCCACCCGGTAGCCGGGCGCGTGCCCGGTGACGAACAGGACGGGCTTCACCGCAGCGCCTGCTCGTACGCGGACACCGTCTGCTCGCCGCAGCGCTCCCAGGTGAAGTGCGCGGCGACCGTCGCTCGCGCCCGCTGGCCGGCCTCGCGCAGCCGCTGCGGATCCGAGAGCAGCTCGTCGATCCGCTGCGTCAGTCGCTCGATGTCCCCGGGTGGCACGAGCACGAAGCCGTCGCCCGCGGCGGCGATCTCCTCCGGCCCCGGCTCGCCGCGGCAGCCGATCGCGGGCAGGCCAGCGGCCATCGCCTCGACATAGGCCACGCCGAACGCCTCGTCGGTGGAGGGCATCACAAACAGCGTGCAGCGGCCCGCGCACTCGAGCGCCTCGCGCGGCGCCAGCTGACCGAGGAAGTCCACGCGCCCGGCTACGCCGAGGCGCGCGGCGAGCCCTTCCAACGGCACCCGCTCGGGCCCGTCGCCCACGATCACGTAGCGCAGCGTGGGGTGGCGAGGTCCCAGCACGGCGAGCGCGCGCAGCACGTCGGCGTGGCGCTTGCGCGTCACCAGGTGTCCGACGGTCACGAGCGACGGGAATGCGGCTCGCTCGACCGTGCCTCCCGCATCGCGTCCGGTGGTGCGTCCGGCGACGGGCAGGTCCGCCCCGAGGTGCACCACGCGCGTCTGTTTCGCGCCGTGCTCGCGCGCCAGCGTCGCGATGCCCTCGCTGTTGGCGAGTACCAGGCGCGCGGCGCCCAGGCCGCGGGCGACGGCAACGCGGCCCGCCTCGTCGCGCGTCGCGGTGTAGAGCACGTCGCCACCGTGCACCGACACCACGAGCGGCGTGTCGCGGCGCGTGCGCCGGACCGCATCGCCGGCGGGCACGGCGTTGTGGGCGTGGATCAGCTCGAAGCCAAACGAGCGCTCGAGGCGACGCAGCGCGAGCGCGAGCGCGGGTGCTGCCCACGCGCCCCACTTCGCGTATGAGCGCCCGCGGGGCGGGGAGACGTATGGGACGTATGTGATCGGCAGGCCGTCGCGCTCCTGTGCGCGCGGCTCGCGGACGCGCGCCGCCAGCTCGCTCCTTGCGCCGCCGGCGCCCGCGACGAGCGACGCACGGGGCGGCACCAGACGGTGCAGCACGAGCACGTGCACCTCGGCGCCCGCGTCACGCGCTGCCAACGCCTGACGGTGGGCCCAGATACCCAGCACGGGATCGCGCTGGCTTGGATAGAACTCGGCCACCACCGCCACCTTCGGTCCATGACGCGACACGCCGCTCACCAGCTCCGGTGGGTCGTCAGTGTGCGTCCGGCCTCGCCGGCGGTCACATATGGATGGTCGGCGAGGAACGCGCGAGCCTCGTCGATCGCCGCCTGGCGTGGATAGTCGGCCGCTGCGGGTGCCGCGCGGTGGCGGATCGACACCGCGTCCACGACGCCGCAGCGCCAGCCGTGCTCGCGCGCTAGCGCGGCCCAGTGGACGTCCAGCCCCCAGCCCATGCGCAGATCGGGGAACGGCAGCAGCGCCGGGAAGGTCGCACGCGCGAACGCGGTCACGGGCCCGATCTCCACGAAGCCGGTCTCGCGCACGACGCTTCCCGGCCGGCGTCGCGTGACCGGCCACGCGGCGTGCGAGTTCAAGCGGTGCGCTGGCTGCGCGAGCGCGAGCGAGAAGCGCTCGCACAGGAACACGAAACGATCGAGGAAGCCGCGTGGCAACTCCACGTCGTCGTCAATCACTAGCAGCCAGTCGTGACCCTCGGGCGGGTGGTCCGCGAGCAGTCGGTTGAGGTTCTCGAACTTGCCCAGCTCGCCGGGAGGGCACGTGCGCAGCTCGAGCAGATGGCGTGAGCGCCCGAGCTCCGCGGCGATCGAGTCGGCGAGCTCGCGTCGCTCGGGCCGCTGCACGCTCAAAGCGAGCACGCGTCGCTGTGGCGGCGAGTCGCGCGCGGCGCGCGCCAGGCGCAGCCGCCGTCCGCTCAACAGCTCCCACGCATCGACTGCCTCGTCGATTGCGGCACGGCGCACCGCATCGACTCCGCCGACGGTGCCGCTGGTGCCCGACAGGAAGTCGTCGGCGGGAGCGGGCGCTGCGCCGTTCGACGCCGAGTGGACCGGCGTCGAGGGGGCGCCCGCAACGCGCTCGTGCAGGCCCTCGCGCAGCCGCCCCGCGCTGTGGGCGACCATCGTCAGGCCGGCCGGGCAACGGCGGCGCACGACGTGGCCGGCGCAGCCGGCGAGCGTCAGCAGCTCGCGTGCGAACGACGGTGCCTGTCCTCGCCGTGCGTCGAAGCGCCGCGCGGCGCGACCGCGCGCGTGAGCGCCGCGCATGAGCGAAGCCAGCCGCGCGTCGGCGCCGACGCGGCGGTGCTCCACGGCGGCCGCCGCCACGTACATCACCCGCGCGCCGGGGGTCTGCGTGCGCAGGCGTTCCTGCCACTCCTGCTCGTCGCCGCCGTGCTCGAGCGTCACGTCGAACGGGCCAACGCGCTGCAGGGCGCTGCGACGGATCGCCATGTTGGCGCCCCACGCGTAGCGCGTGTCGGTGTCGTGCTCGCCGAGGTCGAGGCTCGTGATCGGCGGCGGCTCGCGTCCGCAGCTGTGCGGTGTCCGGCCCTCCATCCGGACCCTGATCGGGCCGGTGAACACGTCCACGTCCGGGTTCGCGACGGCGGCGTCGAGCAGCGCCTCGAGCCACCCCGGGCTCGCGCGCACGTCGTCGTCGACGAACACCACCAGCTCGCCGTCCGAGCGCTCCACGCCGGTGTTGCGGGCAACGTTAAGCCCGAGCGGCCCGGGGTGGGGCTCGTAGCGCGCGCCGAAGCGCGCTGCCAGCGCTCGAGCCATGGGCGACGGTCCGGCGTCGTCGACCACGAGCACCTCCGCGCCGGTACGTGCGGCCGCCGGGGCGATCGAGGACAGCGCCACCTCGAGGTAGGAGAGGCGTTCACGGGTGGGTATCACGATCGACGCGGGTGTCATCTGTGGCAGACAGTCTAGGTTTGCGCCCGCTGCGGGACTCCCGGCTCCGCTCGCCAATAGGCTGCGGTGGGAGACATGGTCCTGTTCCTGCACAACCGCTACCGCACGACGGGTGGCGAGGAGCGCGTGGTGGAGGATCTGCTGTGGCTCGTGCGCGAGCATCTGAACGAGCCGGCGGAGCTGCTCGCGCGCAGCTCCGCGGATCTGGGTCAGGCGCGTGCAGCCCTCGGATTGATGCGCGGCGGCTTGGACTCCGGGGAGGTGAAGCGCGCGGTGCGCAGCGGCGGGGCGCGTGTGGTTCACGCCCACAACCTGCATCCCGCGTTCGGTTGGCGGGCGCTCGCGGCCGCACGAGCGGCGGGCGCCCGGGTGGTGCTGCACCTGCACCAGTACAGGCTGGTGTGCGCGGTGGGCGTGTGCTTCACCAAAGGCGAGGAGTGCACGCGCTGCCATGGGCGCAACACGCTCCCGGGAGCGCGGCTGAACTGCCGGGGCAGCCGCCCGGAGGCGGCCGCATACGCGGCGTCGCTCGCGCTGTGGCAGGAGCGCCTGGTGGAGCAGGCTGACGCGGTGATTGTGCCGAGCGTGTTCGCGCGCGAGCGGCTGCGGGCGCTCGGAGCGCCGCTGCCGTGGGAGTGCGTGCACGTGCTTGCTCCGCCGGTGCGCGCGGCCGAAGCGCCTCCGTCGCTCGGCGTGGGCGACGATGGAGGAGGCGGCTCGGTCGGGTTCGCGCACGAGCGCTACGCGCTGGTGGTCTCGCGCCTGTCGCCCGAGAAGGGCGTGGACGTGGCGGTCGACGCGTGCCGGTTGGCGGGCATCCCGCTGGTGGTGGCGGGCGACGGGCCCGAGGCGGGTGCGCTGCGCGTTCGCGCGGGAGAGGGCGCGGTCCGCTTTCTCGGAAGCGTGGACGAGCAGGCGCTCGCGGGGCTGCGCGCGGGCGCCGCGATCGCGCTCGTGCCGTCGCGCTCGGCTGAGACGTTCGGGCTGGCGGCCGCCGAGGCGATGGCGGCGGGCGTGCCGGTGGTTGGCAGCGATGTGGGTGCGCTCCCCGAGTTGATCGAGCGCGACGCACTCGTTCCCGCGGGCGACGCGCGCGCGCTGGCGGACGCGATCGTGCGAGTGGTGGGTGACCGCGACGCCGGCGCGCGCGGGCTCGAGCGGGTGGGCGCGCTGTGTGCGCCCGACGCGGTGGCGCGTGCGCTGGGCGCCATCTACGACGGGTAAGCTGCGGCCGTGCCTGTCACCTCGAGCGCCCTGATCACCGGCCTCACCGGCCAGGACGGCTCGTTCTTGGCGGAGCTGCTGCTCGAGAAGGGCTATGCGGTGACCGGGGTGGCGCGTGGATCGCGAGAGCGCTCGCTCGGCTCGTCCGAGCACCTGCGTGGCCAGGTGGACATAGTGGAGGGGGATCTGGAGCGTCCGGGGACGCTGCGGGCCGCGATCGAGGAGGTGCGCCCGGCCGAGATCTACCACCTCGCGGGCCCGTCGTTCGTGCCCGCGTCGTGGGAACGGCCGGGGAACACGATCGCGACGATCGCCGGCTCGTGCGCGGAGATCCTGGAAGCGGTCCGCGACATCGACCGTGAGACGCGCGTGTTCGTGGCGGCTTCCGGCGCGGTCTTCGGCGATGCGCCCGAGAGCCCGCAGCGGGAGGACACGCGGTGCCGGCCGACCACCCCGTACGCGATCGCGCGGCTTGCCGCGCACGAGCTGGTGGGCGCGATTCGCGCCCACGACGGGCTTTACGCTTGCAGCGGGATCGTGTTCAACCACGAGTCCGAGCGCCGGCCGGAGCAGTTCGTCACGCGCCGGGTCACGCGCGCGGCGGCGGCGATCTCGCTGGGCCTGCAGGACGAGCTCACCCTCGGCTCGCTGGATGCGGTCCGCGACTGGTCGTTCGCGGGCGACATCATGGAGGGCGCGTGGCTGATGCTCCAGCAGGAGCGTCCCGAGGACTACGTGCTCGCGAGCGGCGTGGGGCACACGGTGGCTGAGCTGGCGAGGACGGCCTTCGCGTGCGTGGATCTCGATCCGGAGCCGTATCTACGCGAAGACACCAGCCTGCTGCGGGTGGAGGAGTCGAAGAGGAGCACCCCCAACGTGGGCGATCCGACGAAGGCGCGCGAGCAGCTCGGATGGCGTGCGCAGGTCAGCTTCGAGGAGCTGATCCAGCGGATGGTGGACGCGGACCTGCGCTCGCTGCAGGCGTCCGCCGCGCGCTCCTGAGCCGCCCTCTGGCTCCTGGCTCGTCCAATCCAGGCCCTAGACTGCGCCCCTGATGCGCACCGTTGGCGTGATCGGGCTGGGCTACGTCGGCTTGCCGCTGGCGGTGGCGTTCGCGCACGAGGGCTGCGAGGTGATCGCGGTGGACGTCGACGCTCGCAAGATCGACGCGATCGCGGCGGGTCGCTCCTACATCGAGGACGTCCCCGACGAGAGCCTGGCCGCGGTGGCCGAGCGGATCCACGCCACCACGCGCTACGCGGAGCTGACCGCGGCGGACGCGGTGCTGATCTGCGTGCCGACCCCACTGACACGCAATCGCGAGCCCGACCTGGGGCCGCTCCTGGAAGCCACGCGGGCGCTTGCGGACGTGCTCCGAGCCGACCAGCTGGTGGTGCTCGAGTCGACCACCTATCCAGGGACCACGCGCGAGCGGGTGGCGCCGCTGCTGGAGGAGTCGGGCCTAGCGGCGGGCAGGGACTTCCATCTGGCGTTCTCGCCGGAGCGCGTCGACCCCGGCCGCACGGACTTCACGCTGCGCTCCACCCCGAAGGTCGTCGGCGGGCTGACCTCCGCTTGCGCGGAGAGCGCGCGGGAGCTGTACGGGGTCGTGTGCGACGAGGTGGTGTGCGTGTCGAGCCCGGAGGCGGCGGAGCTGACGAAGCTGCTGGAGAACATCTTCCGCTCGGTGAACATCGCGCTCGTGAACGAGCTCGCGATGCTGACGGACCGGATGGGCATCGACATCTGGGAGGTCGTCGATGCGGCCGCGACCAAGCCGTATGGGTTCATGCGCTTCGAGCCGGGGCCTGGGATGGGCGGGCACTGCCTGCCGGTGGATCCGTTCTACCTGAGCTGGCGCGCGCGCGAGTTCGACATGGCCACGGAGTTCATCGAGCTGGCGGGCAAGGTCAACCAGCAGATGCCCTACCACTGCGTCGCGAAGGCGCAGCGTGCGCTCAACGACCGTGGGCTGTCGGTCAAAGGCTCTCGCATCGCGGTGGTGGGCGTTAGCTACAAGCCAGGTGTGGGCGACGTGCGCGAGTCGCCCGCGCTGAAGATCATCGCGCTGCTGCGAGATCTCGGCGCCGAGGTCTCCTACCACGACCCGCACGTGCCGAGCGTGGCGGAGTTCTCGCTGTCGAGCGTGGATCTCGAGGAGGCGGTCGCGGACGCGGATCTGACGCTGATCGTCACGGCGCACCCGAGCGTCGACCACGAGCTCGTCGCCCGGCGCGCGCGCCTGGTGCTCGACCTGCGCGGGGTCACGCGCACGACGAGCTCTCCCGATGTCGTGCGCCTGTGAGCGGCGAGCGCCCTCACCAGCCGGTGGCCGCGGGCGGCCCGCTGCTCGGAGACGGAGTCCAGGTCGGCGAGGGCGTGGTCTTCGGCTCCTACGTGGTCGTGCACGACGGCACGGTCCTCGGCGACGGCTGCTCGGTCGAGGATCACGCGGTGCTCGGCAAGCGCCCGCGGCTCGCGCGCCACTCGCTCGCCAAGGGCGAGGTCGGCCCGCTGGTGCTGGGCGCGAACGTGAGCGTCGGCGCGGGCGCGGTCGTGTTCGCGGGCGCGAGCATCGGCGCGGAGGTGATCCTCGGCGATCAGTCCTATGTGCGCGAGCGCGCCTCGATCGGCGATGGTTCGGTGATCGGGCGCGGAAGCGTGGTGGACAACGACGTCGCGCTCGGTGCGCGCGTGCGGGTGCAGACGAACGTGTACCTGACGGCCTTCAGCACGATCGAGGACGACGTGTTCGTGGGGCCCGGGGTGACGACCACGAACGACGACACGATGGGTCGCCACGGTCCCGAGAAGCCCGCGCGCGGGGCGACGCTGCGGCGCGCGTGTCGCGTGGGCGCCGGGGCGGTGCTGACGCCGGGCGTGGAGATCGGCGAGGAGGCGTTCGTGGCGGCCGGCGCGGTCGTGACCCACGACGTGCCCCCGCGCGCGGTGGTGATGGGCGTGCCGGCGCGGGTCGTGCGCGAAGTGCCGGGCGAGGACCGTTTGGAGCGCTGGCGCTAGAAGCTAGGCGAGCGCGGAGCGCATCGCGGCGGCGACCTCGTCGGCCTGCTCGCGTGTGAGCACGGGGCTCATGGGGATCGCGAGATGGGTCGCGGCGGCGCGTTCCGTGGCCGGCAGCTCGACCCCCTCGGCCCACCGGCGCATCGGCGCCTGCAGGTGCACGGGCGTGCGGTAGTAGGCCTTGTAGCCGATGCCAGCCGCCGCGAGCGCCACTTCGACGCGCTCGATCTCGGGGCTCGCGATGACATAGAGGTGCCACGCGGGCGACGAGCCCGCGACCGCTTTCGGCAATGTGACGAGCTCGCCGAGGCCGGCGTCTTCGTAGTGGCGTCCGGCCTTGCGACGCCCGTCGGCCCAGCCGTCGAGGTGCGGCAGCTGCACGCGCAGGATCGCCGCCTGCAGCTCATCGAGGCGCGAGTTGTAGCCGACCTGCTCGTAGGTGACCTTGTCGTGCGAGCCGTGGAAGCGCAGAGTGCGCGCCTGCTCGGCGACGTGCGCGTCGGATGTGGTGATCATGCCGCCGTCGCCAAAGCAGCCGAGGTTCTTGGATGGGAAGAACGAGAACGTCGCCGCCGTGCCGAGCGCGCCAGGGCGCTTCTCGCCGACGAGCGAGCCGGCCGCCTGCGCGGCGTCCTCGAGCACGGGCACGCCGAGCGCCTCGATCTCCGCGACGGGCGCGACGTTGCCGAACAGGTGAACCGCGATGACGGCCTTGGTGCTAGGAGTGAGCGCGGCGCGCACCGTCTCGGCGGTCACGCAGAAGGTGTCCGGGTCGACGTCGCAGAACACCGGCGTCGCTCCCGTCGGCGGGATCGCCTCGGCGGAGGCGTAGAACGTGAAAGAGGGAACCACGACCTCATCGCCCGGTCCCACCCCCATCGCGCGCAGGGCGATCGTGATCGCCTCGGTGCCGTTCGCGACGCCGACCGCGTGCTCGGAGCCGCAGTGGGAGGCGAACTCCCGCTCGAACGCGCTCACCTCCGGGCCGAGGATGTAGCGCTCGGAGTCGAGCACCCGCTCGACCGCGCCGCGCAGCTCATTGCGCAACCCGGCGAGCGGTGCGGAGGTGTCGAACAGCGGGACCGTCATCGAGTCAGCGCGGCGCGAGCAGTGCCATGTCGGCACGCGTCATCAGCCGGATCAGCTCCTCGAAGCTCGTCTGCGGCACCCAGCCTAGATCGCGCCCGGCCTTCGCGGGGTCGCCGATCAGGTGGTCGACCTCCGCGGGGCGCACGAACGCGGGGTCGATCGTTACGTACTGCTCGAAGTCGCCCAGGCCGGCCTCGTCGAACGCCACTTCGCAGCACTCGCGCACGGAGTTGGCCGTGCCGGTCGCGATCACGTAGTCCTCGGGCGTGTCGCGCTGCAGCATCAGCCACATCGCTTCGACGTAGTCCTTCGCGTAGCCCCAGTCGCGTTCAGCGTCGAGGTTGCCGAGCCGCAGCTCCTTCTGCAACCCGAGCTTGATCGCGGCCGCGTGCCAGGTGATCTTGCGTGTTACGAACTCCAAACCCCTGCGTGGCGACTCATGATTGAAAAGTATTCCACTGGTTGCGTGCAGGTCATATGACTCACGATAATTAACCGTAATGAAATGCCCGTAAGCCTTGGCCACGCCATAAGGCGAGCGCGGGTAGAACGGCGTGGTCTCGGTCTGCGGGACCTCGAGCACCTTGCCGAACATCTCGCTGGAGGACGCCTGGTAGAAGCGCGCCTCGGGGCACACTTCGCGCATCGCCTCGAGCATGCGCGTGACGCCCACGCCGGTGAACTCGGCGGTGAGGGTCGGCTGGATCCAGGAGACGGCGACGAATGACATCGCGGCGAGGTTGTAGATCTCGCTCGGTTTGGAGGCGCGCAGGGCGTCCACGAGCGAGCGCTGGTCGAGCAGGTCGCCCTGGTGCAGCGTGATGCGATCGCGGATGTGCTCGATGCGGTCGAACTTCTCGGTCGAGGCGCGGCGGACCATGCCGTGCACGTCGTAGCCCTTCTCGAGCAGCAGCTCGGCGAGGTAGGAGCCGTCCTGGCCGGTGACGCCGGTGACGAGCGCTGAGGGGCGAGCGGACATGGGGCGGGAGCCTACCTGCCGCGCGCGGTTGGTCGGCGGGAGCTCATGTGGAGGCGAGCGCCGCGGGCTCGCTCGAGGCGCGCAGCTCACGCAGCCAGCGCACGGTGGACGCGATGCCGTCCTCGACCTCGATCTGCGCCTTCCAGCCGAGCAATCGCTCGGCCTTCTCCACCGACGGCCAGCGCCTCTGGACGTCCACGGCGAACGTCGGCAGGTGCTCGAGCTCGAACGCCTCGGGGTCCTCGTCGCATGTCTCCCACACGATGCGCGCGATCTCCGCGACGGTGAGCTCGCGCGCTGCGGAGATGTTGAAGTCCTCGTTCAGCGCGGCGGGCGAGGCCATCGCGGTGACCACGCCGTCGGCGATGTCGTCGATGTGCGTGAGCGTTCTCGTCTGCTCGCCCGAGCCGAAGATCTGCAGCGGGCTCTGGCCGGAGAGCACCTTGTTGATCAGGTCGGGCACCGCGTGCGCGATTCCCGGTTCCGCGTCGGGCATCTCGCCGGGGCCGTAAGCGTTGAACGGGCGGCAGATCGTGTAGGGGAAGCCGTGCTCGTCGTGGGCGGCGCGGCAGTACACCTCGCCCGTGAGCTTGGAGAACCCGTAGGCGGAGGTGGGGGTGGGGCAGCGCGGCAGGTAGTCCTCGGGCGTGGGGAACAGCTCTGCGTTCTCGAAGACCATCGACGAGGACACATACACGAAGCGCTCGACTTCGAGATCGAGCGCGGCGCGGATGACGGCGTTGTAGAGCGCGTTGTTGACCTCGGTGAGCGTGTGGGGCAGTTTGTGGAAGTTCGCGATCCCGCCGACGATCGCGGCAAGGTGGATCACGTGGGAGCAGCCCTTGGTGGCCCTGTGCGCCTCCTCGAGCAGGCGCAGGTCGCCCGTGTGCACCTCGCACCCCTCGCGCATCCACTGCGGCGCGAGCCGCTGATCGGAGACGCGCACCTCCCATGCGGGATCGGCGAGCAGGCGTTTGACGACCGCGGCGCCGATCGTGCCGGCGCCGCCGGTGACCAGGACGCGGCTCATGCGCTCGGCTGAGCCGTGTGGCCGGGAGTCAGGGCGAGGAGCTCGGAGGCGTAGGCGAACACCTGCGTCGCGCCCCAGCAGTTCCACGGGTCGACCACCAGGCAGTCGCTCGCGGCGCGCTCGGCGATCCTCGCGAGTGCCTGCGGGTCGCGGAACTCGGTGTGGTTGGCGGCGATCACGACCACGTCGGCTCCCTCGATCGCGTCCTCGAAGGATGCGGTGGGCGTGGCCACGCGCGGGTCGTGCACGATCACGTCGGCGAGCTCGCGCTCGAGCAGCCGGATGAGCTTGTGTGCGAGTGAGTCGCGCTCGTCGTCTGTGTCGGCCTTGAACGCCAGCCCGAGCACGGCGACCTTGCGGTCGGCGAGCGAGCCGAGGCGTCGCTTGGCTCCCTCGAGCAGGAACAGCGGCACGGACTCGTTCACGCGCGAGACCGCGAGCAGCATCCCGGGTGCGGCGGAGCGCTCCTCGGAGAACGTGAAGTCCTTGCGCAGACAAGTCCCCGCGGTGAGGCCCGGCTGGGCGATCCCGCCGCGCGGGTAGTCGCGGTTGATCAGGTCGATGACGTCGAACACGTTCGCGGAGTAGCGCTCGCAGTCCATCATCAGCAGGTTCGGCAGCGCGAAGTTCGTGTAGCGCAGGATGTTCGCCCAGATCTTCGCGAGCTCCGCCTGTACAGGCGTGGTCTGCACGATCGGCGCGCGGAAGGCGCCGAACAGCTCCGCGACAACCTCTCCCGAGCGCGCGCCGACGCCGCCGACGATGCACGGCAGCGTGTCGATCTCCTCGAGGAAGCGCCCCGCGGCGATCCGCTCGGGCGCGTGCGCCACGAACACCTCCTCGCCGATCTGAAAGCCGCGGTGCTTGGCCAGGTAGCCGGCGACGAAGTCGGTCGTCCCGGGCGCGACGGTCGAGCGCAGGATCAGCGAGTGTCCCGGCGCGAGCACGCCGAGCAGGTCGTCGAGTGCCGAACGGATGTCGCGCATGTCGATCTCGATGTGCGAGAAGGACGGCGTGCCGAGCGTGATCACGATCTGACGCGCGCGCGCGGCGTCGACCACGCGCTCGGACAGTGACAGCCTCGAAGATCCGGTCCCGCCCGCCCCCCCCGCCACCACGCGATCGAGCACCTCCTGCGCTCCGGTCTCCTCGAACGGCATCCTGCCTTCGCGCACGGCGCCAAGCCGCGCGGGATCGTTGTCGATACCGACGACATCGAGGCCGCGGTCGGCGAACGACAGCGCGAGCGGCAGTCCGACGCGTCCGAGTCCGATGACCGCCACGTCCGCGGTGCTCTGAGCGGGGCTCATATACGCCAGAAGGTTAGCGGCGGGCACACGGGCGTTACCCCGGTAGCCAAAGCGCGGCCGGTCGCGATCACGCGCGCTTGGCGAGGCGGTGGCGCGCGTACTGGCGCGCGAAGCCGACCACGAACAGCGGGTTGTAGCGGGCGTAGCGTCGCCACAGGCGCCGCGGCTCGCGCGACAGTCGGTAGATCCACTCCAGCCCGTTGCGCTGCATCCAGGGCGGAGCCTGGGAGACGAGCCCCGCGTGGAAGTCGAACGCCGCGCCCACACCCACGAGCAGCGGTGCGGCCAGGCGGGGGCGCATCCGCAGCATCCACTTCTCCTGCTTCGGTTGACCGGTGCCGACCCACACCACCGCCGCGCCCGAGGCGTCGATCGCGGCGACCGCGGCGTCCTCCTCCTCGGGTGTGAGCTCGCGAAAGGGGGGGGATTGGCTCCCCACGATCCGCAGTCCCGGGAACCGCTCGCGCAGTCGCTCTTCGAGCAGCTGGAGAGCCTCGGGCGTGCGCCCGCCGTACAGGTACATCGGCATCCCCGTTTGTGCTGCGCGCGCACAGAAGTTGGCCATCAGGTCCGGTCCGTAGACGCGCGTGGCGCGCGGGTATCCGAGGGCGTGCAGCGCCCACACGAGCGGCTGGCCGTCGGGCACGGCGAGCGTGGCTCCGAGCGTCGCCGCCATCGTCTCGGGGTCCTCGTGGGCGGACATCACGAGGTTGACCGCCGCCGCGGTGACGTAGCCGCGCGCGTTCGCCGCGACCATCGCATCCATCCAGTCGATCACCTCGTCGTAGTCGGACACCGCCAGCGGGACCTCGAGGATCGCGACACGCTCTGGTGGCGTGGGGATGCCCGCGGTGGTCGAGGTGTGAGCGTGCGGAGCGGCGATTGCGTGAAGATACCCGCCCTCGTGCCTGTGGACCCCGACTTCTGGATGCGACGGCGGGTGCTGGTGACCGGCCACACGGGCTTCAAGGGCGCGTGGGTGACGCTTTGGCTGCAATCGCTCGGCGCGGACGTCACCGGTCTGTCGCGTGGAGCGACGCGTGGTCCGTCGTTTTACGAGCTCGCGAACGTGGGCGCGGAGATGCGCGAGCTCGCGGCCGACGTGCGCGATGCGGCCGCTGTGCGAGAGGCGGTGGCCGAGGCGGCGCCGGAGGTCGTGCTGCATCTCGCCGCGCAGCCGCTCGTGAGGCGCTCGCTGCGCGACCCGGTGCTCACCTACGAGATCAACCTGATGGGCACGGTGAACGTGCTCGACGCGATCCGCGAGGCGGGCTCCGAGGTGCGCGCCGTGGTGGTCGTCACGTCGGACAAGTGCTACGAGAACCCGCTCGACGGCCCGAGGCGCTTCGTCGAGGGGGATCCGCTGGGCGGCGACGATCCGTACTCGAGCTCGAAGGCGTGCGCGGAGCTCGCGGCTTCGGCGTACCGAAGGTCGTTCTTCTCGGCGGAGGGCTCGCCGCGGGTGGCCACGGCGCGGGCCGGCAATGTGATCGGCGGCGGGGACTGGGGCGAGGACAGGCTGATCGCCGACGCGGTGCGCGCGGTCGAGCGCGACGAGATCCTCAGCGTCAGAAACCCGCACGCGGTGCGCCCGTGGCAGCACGTGCTAAATCCTCTGGCGGGGTACCTCATGCTGGCGCAGGCGCTGTGGACGAGCGCGGACGCGGCACGCGAATGGAACTTCGGCCCTCCCGCCGAGGACGCTCGCACCGTGAGCTGGATGTTGGAGCGGCTGGGAGAGCTGTGGGACGGAGCGCTGCGTTGGGATCTCGACGAGGGAGTCAACCCGCCCGAGGCGGCGTACCTGGCGCTCGACTCGGGCGCGGCGCGGCGCGAGCTCGACTGGCGACCCGGATGGGACCTGGAGGAAGCGCTCGGCCTCGTGGTGGAGTGGCACCGCGCTCAGCGCGCCGGCGGGGACATGCGCGCCGTCAGTCTCGCGCAGATCGCCCGCTTCGCTTAGCTGACCGCGGCTCGGGTCGTACGGACGGATGGAAACGCTCGCGGGCGCGTGAAAACTCCGGAGTGCCCGATTTGCAGGGCTATTCGATGCGACCAGCTAGCAGGATTCGCCAAACTCGCAGGATTCGTAAGCTCCCGGCGCATGAGTCCACTGACCGTGCGTCGCTTCCGCGCCGAACGACTCCTGCGCGGCGAGTTCGAGGCGCTGCGAGGACGGGTGCTCGCGGCTGTGCGCGCGCGCCTGAAGGGCAGCGGCGTGACGCTCGACCGGAGTGATCTCGAGGCGTGTTACGCGACGGCGTGGCAGGGGCTGTACGCGGCGGTGCTCGACGGCCAGGAGATCGACAATCCCGCGGGCTGGCTGGTGCTGGTGACGTTCCGCCGCGCGATCGAGGAGCACCGCGCGCGGCGGCGCGTTCATCGCGGAGGGGATCTCCAGCCGCTCGACGCGTGTGCGCCGCTCGAGGGCACGGAGGTGGAGCTAGAGGGCGCGCACGAGCCCGACATGGCGGCGGAGCTCGACGATCGCGCGACGCTGCGTCAGCTGTTCGAGGGCATGCGCGGGCGTCTGAGCGCACGTGAGCGAGAGGCGGCCGTGCTGTGCTATCTGCAGGGCCTCACGCGCGCGCAGGCGGCCGAGCGGATGGGGGTGAGCGAGGCGCGGATGCGCAAGCTGATGGAGGGCGCGGGGGTCGGCAGGCCCGGCGTTGCGGGCAAGGTGGGCGCTCTCGTCGAGACGATCCGCGACGGCGGTTGGTGCGAGGAGCAGGGATCGCTCATGCGTGCGCTCGCGTACGGGATCCTCGACCCCGATGGCGAGCGCTACCAGCTCGCGCTCATGCATCGCAGCGAGTGTCCGTCCTGTCGCGTGTACGTGACCTCGCTCCGCGGCCTGGCCGCGACGCTGCCGCCGGTGTTCCTGCCGTATGGGATCGGGGCCGCGGCGCTCGCGCGGGTGGGGGGCGGTACTCACGCGAGCTCTGCGGCTGGGGCGGCGGGCGGCGGGGCGAGTGCCGGCGCGCTGTCCGCGTCGGGTGCTGCTGGAGCTGGGGCGGGGGCGGGCGGCATGGCCGGAGGGGGCTGGCTGTTCGCGGGCGCCGGCAAGCTCGCGGCAGGCTGCGTGCTCGCGCTGAGCGTCGGCGCGGGGTGTGTGGTGTTGGGTGTCGGCGGGCAGCATCCGCATGCGCCGCGCCACCGCGTTGCACGCGCCGCCGCCGCGCCGCACCGCTCCGTGCTCGGGATCGGCGCTGGCGCTCTCGCCGCGAGTGAATCCGACTCAGCTCACGCTCACTCGGCCACCGCGGCGCTCACGCCCGCGGGCAAGGCCAGCCGCGAGTTTGGTCCTGAGCAGACGCTGGCCGCGGGAGCGCAGCGATCCATAGCGAGTGCGCCGCCGACCACACCGGCGGCTCGGGCGGCGTCGTCGAACTCTGCGAGTGAAGCAACAGTCGGGGCCTCCGCGGCTCGTGGCGCGCACTCTTCGCAGCCGGCAGGTGGCGCATCAGCCGCCGAACGCGAGTTCTCTCCCGGTTAACCCCGGGTGCTCGAGAAGCTGCCCGCCAACGAACGAACCATTTCATCCTAAGTGGCTCCTACCGTTGCGTGCCAATGCGAACTCTGGAGGACATCACCTACGAGGCAGGTCGATCCGCCCTCGCTGATCAGGAGGGGATCGTCACCGGGATACGGCAACGCACCGGAACGCTTCTCGCGGCACATGCGCTGGTGGCGTCTTTCTTGGGCGCTACTGCCGTGCGGGCACGGGGTTTGCACACCGTAGGCTGGCTCGCGCTTACCGCGCTAACTCTTGGATTGGTCGTCGCAGCGATCCTGCTCGCGCCGTGGCAGTTGAGATTCGCTGTCGACGCCTCCGAGCTCTATGACCATCTATATGAGCAAGCGGTGTCCGAAGCTTCCGCTGACACCCTTGGCTGGCTTGCGGCGGCTGGCTATGGCTATCAGAACCTTCGTGAGGAGAACGCGTTCAAGGTGCGGTGCATCTCGTGGCTGTCGGGTGCGCTGGGCGTACTCATGGTTATCCAGACGTTGGCGTGGTTGGCGGCGCTGACGGTAGAATGAGCGCATGGCACCGAAGCCGCTACCACCTGACCAGATCAAGGCCCCTCCTACGACGATAGGCATCTACGAGGGACACGGTGGTGCATTGCCACGGCCTGTCCCGCGACCCGGCGGAAGCGGCAACCGACACTCGCACGGATCGGCGCAAGTTCAGTAGTCGTGTCCGTGATCGGCGCGGTCAACCCCGCGGAAACACCTTCCCCAGCCGACCGAGCGCGAGCGGGTTGCCGCGGGGGCGCAGACGGCCGGTGGCGACGGCGCGCAGCGGGTCCAGGCGCTCGCCGATGATGTCGACCCAGTCCTGGTAGGAGAGCCGCAGGCGCAGGTCGGGGTTCGACGCCTCGCCCTGCTCGACGGTGGACGAGCCGTTGTTCACCGTCATGTGCCACGTGGGGACGTCGGGGTCGGTGAACTCCCACTGGAACGTCGTCGGCCGCTTGAGGCCGTGGTTCGGGTTGACCTGCCGGCGGATCGTGTCGAACAGCAGCGCGATCGTCTCGGGGTCGCGCGAGGAGGGGCCTTCGCGCACGCCGATCACGCCGGCTTTCGCGAGCGCGCGGCCGCGCTGTGAGACCTCGAGCGGCGAGAGGCCCGGTGGCAGCAGCGCCGGCCCCGGAAGCGACTCGATCGCGAGGCCGGCAGAGCGCAGCTTGGTGCTCATCGACGTGAGGCCCTCCACGCCGACCTTGTCGAAGGTGTAGTTGAACACCGTCAAGTAGCTTTCGTCCCAGCCCGGGGGCATCAGCACCTGGGAGGTGTAGCGGGTGACCTCGCGCAGTGTGCGAGCGACCGCCTTGGGCACGCCCTTGGGGTCTTCGCGGTTGAGGTCCGACAGGAGCTTCACGCCGAAGCCGATGTGGCGCTGCTCGTCGGCGGCGATGTTCGCCATCCCCTCGCGGAACGCCGGCAGCTGGTCACGTTCCTCGAGGTAGCTGCAGATGAAGTGCTGGCCGGGCTGGGCGAGCGCCGCCTCGATCACGATGTGGTAGAGCGTCACCGCCGCGGCGAGCTGCGCGGGGGAGCGGTCGGCTCGCAGCTCGTCGGCCATCGTGTCGAGCCGGTCGAAGATCTTGCGGAAGCCGACCGTCAGCTGCGGCTTGATCGCGCTCAGGCCGCTCGCCATCGAGCCGTCGCCGATGCCGCACACCTCCTGCATGAAGCGCTTGAAGAACACCGCGTGGCGCGCCTCGTCGACCTGCTGGGTGGTGAGGAAGTACTTCTGCTCCTCGCGCGGTGCCGCGTCGATGTAAGGGGAGAGGTTGTCCGCGACCGCGTCCTCGCCCCAGAAGAACAGGCAGTAGTTCCACAGCGCCGCCTGGCGCTCGAACTCGGTGAAGTCCTCGCGCCACTGGCGCGCGTCCTCGGTGAAGTCCAGCTCCATCGCCGACCAGTTGCCGCGCTCCCAGCGCGCGTACAGATCCTCGTAGGAGATCGCGTCCGCCGGGAGGCTGGCCACATTCGACGCGTCAGTGGACGTGGGTGATGTTGCGCTCGCCATCGGGTCGCTCCTATCGCTGATCCAGCTGCCATCCGGCTGCTCGAATTGGATAACGAACGCTATCGAAATAGCGAGCGCTCTGTCAAGTAATATCCCCGGACATGGAGGCGACGCGCATGACCCGCGAGCAGAGCCGCGCGAACACGCGCGAGCGGCTGCTCGCCGCCGCCCGCGGCGCCTTCGCGCGCAGCGGCTTCCACGGCGCTTCCGTCGACGAGATCGCCTCCGAGGCCGGGTTCTCCACCGGCGCGCTGTACTCGAACTTCGACGGCAAGGAGGATCTCTTCCTCGTGTTGATGGAGCGCGAGATCGAAGAGCACGCGCGTGAGATCGCGGAGGCGGTGGGGGCGCGGGACTCGATGGCCGAGAAGGCCACCGGCGGCGCGCGCCAGTGGATGACGATGATCGACCGCGAGCCGGAGCTGCTGCTGCTGTTCATGGAGTTCTGGGCCTACGGCGTGCGCGACCCGCGGATGCGCCCGAAGGTGGCCGCGCGCTTCGCGCAGATGCGCCAGGTGATCACCAAGCTGATCGCCGACGGCGTGCGCGAGTTCGACCTCGAGCTGGACATCCCCGCCGAGCAGCTCGCGCTGGTGATCGACGCGCTCGCCGACGGCATCGCACGCCAGAAGCTGGCGGACCCGGACGCGGTGCCCGACGACCTGATGGGCAAGGTGCTCGCGCTGCTGCTCTCCGCCGCCAGCCGGCCGGTGGGCGGCCCCGCCGCGCAGGCGTAGCGACCGCGACATACGAGCACAGGGCGCGGGCGCCCGCCGGACCTCCGCGAGCGGGGTCCTCCACAACGGCGATTATTGTGGTCGCGATGACGGGCAAGCTCACGGCGCCGCTGCGCGAGGCGCCCGCGACGGTGCTGGCGCTCGTCGCGCTGGCGCTCTTCGTCGCCTGGGCGAGCGACCAGGCGGGCTACCCCGTCACCCACTGGGCTCCCGGCGCGTTGATCGTGCTGGCGCTGCTGTGCATCGCGCTCGCGGTCGTCCGCCTGCGCCCCGCCGAGGTGCCCACATCCGTGCGGATCGCGCTCTTCGCGCTCGCCGCCTACACCGCCTTCAGCTACCTGTCGATCCTCTGGGCGGGCGTGCGGGGCGACGCGTGGGAAGGGGCCAACCGCACGCTGCTCTACCTCGCGGTGTTCGCGCTGTTCGCCTGCTGGCGCCAGCGCGCCGTCACCGCGGCGCTGCTGCTCGTCCTGTGGGTCGTGGCGATGATCGTGCTGGCGGCCGTGACCGCGCTGCACGTCGACGCGGCAGGTGGCGCGGGCCTCCAGAGCATGGTTCCGGGCGGGCGCCTGGACTACCCCAGCGGCTATCCCAACGCCAACGCAGCGCAGTGCCTGATGGCGTTCTGGCCGGCGCTGCTGCTCGCGCGCGCCGAGCGCCTGCCGTGGGCGCTGCGCGGGCTGCTCGCGGGCGGCGCCGTGCTGCTCGCGGAGGTGGCGCTGCTCAGCCAGAGTCGAGGGTCGCTGTATGCGACGCCGGTGATGGTCGTGCTGGTGTTCGCGCTGCTTCCCGGCCGCGTCCGCACGTTCGCGCTCCTCGTGCCCGTCGCCGCGGGGGTCGGCGCGGTCGCCCCGATCGTGCTCAGGGTCGGAGACCGGTTGCAGAACGGCAACGCGACGCACGCGACGGTGCACAGCGCGACCGTCGCCATGTTCGTCGCATCCGTGGCGGTCGCCCTGATCGTCGCCGTCGGAGCCGCGGTCGAGTCGCGGCTTGCCGCCGAAGGTCTCCGTCGGCGGCTGGGACGGGTCGTCGCGGGTCTCGCGATCGCCGCGCTGGTGGCGTGTGTCGCCGGGGGGCTCGCGGTGGCCGGAAACCCGGTCACGAGGATCGAAAGCGCATGGCACAGCTTCAAGGGCGGCTATGGGGAGAGCGCCTCGAACACCAGCCGGCTGGCGAGCGGGCTGGGCAGCAACCGCTACGACTTCTACCGCGTTGCGCTCGACGAGTTCCTCGCCCATCCGATCGCGGGCATCGGCGTGGACAACTTCCAGCAGCAGTACCTGCTGCACGGACGCTCCACCGAGACCCCGCGCTACCCGCACAGCGTCGAGCTGCGCACGCTCGCCGAGACAGGCCTGATCGGTTCGCTGCTGGCGCTCCTCGGTCTCGCCGGCGCGCTCTTCGCCGTTTCGCGCGCCGTTCGCGGCCCGGATCCGCTCGCCCGCTCGGCAGCGGCGGCGGCCGCCGCCGGCTTCGCGTACTGGGCTGTGCAGGGTTCCTTCGATTGGTTCTGGGAGTTCGCGGGCCTCGGCGCGCCAGCCTTCGCTCTGCTCGGCCTCGGCTGTGCGCTCGCGCCCGCGAGCCGCGCAACGATCTCCCCTCCCATAAAAAACCCTGCTTTCAGGCGCGTTGGATTCGCCATGGGCGCGCTTTGCGTACTCGCGGCGACGATCTCGCTGGCGGCGCCGTGGCTCAGCCAGCTGCAGATCCAGAGCGCGGCGCGCGTCTGGACGAAAGCGCCGACGACGGCCTACAGGCGCCTCGAAGATTCCGCAAGTCTGAATCCGCTCGGCGACCAGGCTTATCTGGTGGCTGGAGACATTGCGCTCAGATTCGGCGACCTCGCGCGCGCTGAACGCGAGTTCTCGCTCGCGCTGGAGCGGAGCCCCGGCGACGCCTACGCGACGCTCGAGCGGGGGGCGATCGCGTCGAGCAGAGGCGAGCGCAACACGGCAACGGCACTGCTGGAGCGCGCTGTGCGACTGAGTCCGCGCGACGCGCTCGCGCGTGAAGCGCTGAGTGTGGTGCGCGAAGGGCATCGGGTGGATGTCGCGGAGCTCAACCGCGAGATCCTCCTCAAAGCTCAGCAATTCGCCTGAGCTGTTGAAGATTTTCCCAAGGATCGAGCCATGCACGCCTGGTAATGGCTACGGACCTTCGGTAGCGTGTGACTGAGCGCTCGTCGATTCGTTGACCACAGTGCGCGGCCACTCAAGTGGCTCTGCGATCGAGAGTGGCCCAGCGGCGACGAGCGGATGGCAAGGACATCGAGCGCAGTCGGCTCTGGCCACAGTTAGGAACCCAAGGCAGGGACGCATGACAAAGCACCAGCACCTCTACACGACGACCTTCACGCTGCTGGCGCTCGCCCTGTGGGCGCCCACCGCCGCTTGTGCCACCTCCGGCTCGCTGCTGAGTGGTTACGGCGGCCCCGGTCAGGGCAGTCAGGCGATCCTCGGCTCCGCCCTGCTGAACGGTCCCTCCGGCGGTTCCCCCGGCTCGGGATCCGCCACCACGACGACCGCCGCGATGAGCGGCGGCGCCTCGAGCCTGGCTCAACCGGGCCGATCGCCCAGCCGCAGCAACGCCTCGCGCACGTCGCGCGCAAGCGGCGCCACCACCGGCCGACGCGCAAAGTCATCCACGGGCGGATCGAGCGCGTACCCCGTTCGAGATGAAGCGTCCAGCTCCACGGCGCCCGTGGAGGGCTCCACCGTGGGGCTCTCCGGCGCCGACCTCGCGTACCTGGTGCTCGCGCTCGTCGCGCTCGCGGCGACGGCCATGCTCACCAGGGGTCTCGCGAGCGGCGGACGCGGCGGCAACGCACATGGCTAAAGGGATGCGACGCAGGGCCCGAGAAGACAAGTAGGCGAGTTTTTAATGGACAAACCACGAGTAACCCAGCAAACCTCCAACGCGATCTCGCTCCGCGGCGATCTCGCGCACGAGGCGCCCGGCCCGAGGCTGCTTGGGCGCAGCACGTTCCGCGGCCGGCTGCAGTGGGCCCTGGAGGGCCCTGGCTGGGGGATTCTGCGCCCGACGGTGGACTTCGTGCTGCTGTGCGTCGCCGTGGCGATCGCCTTGGGAGGAGCGAGCGCCACCCTTCACGTTCCCGCGGTTCGTGCACCGCTGCTCGCGATGCCGCCGTTGGTGATGCTGCTGTTCTACCTGCGGGGTCTCTACCGCACCCGCCTGCGTGCGCTCGTGCTCGATGGGGTCGTCCCCGTCGTCAGCGCCGTGTCGGTCGCCGCGATGGCCGTCGCCGTCCTCGGCATGCTCGTCAACGATCAGGTCACCAACCAGTCCGATTGGCTGCGCGCTTGGCTGTTCGCGCTCGTCGGCGTCGGGTTGGGCCGCATACTGCTGTCCTCCGCCCAGCGCCTGGCCCGCGCCCGCCGCCTCGTCGGCAAGCCCGTGTTGATCATGGGCGCCGGCATGGTCGGGGCGCAGGTGGCTCGTCGGCTGGAGAGCCACCCCGAGTATGGTCTCGCGCCGATCGGGTTCCTAGACGAGGACCCGCGCTCGATCGCCGAGGTGGGAGGGCGCGACGTGCCCGTGCTGGGAACAATCGAGGATCTCGACGAGACCGTCGCGCGGACCGGCGTGAAGAACCTCATCGTGGCGTTCTCCTCGGTCACCGACGATCGCGTCAGCCGCCTGATCCAGCGCTGCCAGGAGCTCGGCGTGGAAGTCTCAGTAGTGCCGCGCATGTTCGACACGATCAACGATCGCGTGGGCTACGACACCGTCGGCGGGCTGCCGCTGCTGTCGTTCAGCACCGTCGACCCCAACGGGCTGCAGTTCGCCGTCAAGCACGCGATGGACCGCGTCGTGGCGGTGACGCTGCTGATCCTGCTCTCGCCCCTGCTGCTGCTGGCGGCCCTCGCCGTGCGTCTCAGCTCACCGGGGCCCGTGTTCTTCAAGCAGCGCCGCGTGGGGCGTGACGGCAAGGTGTTCGACTTCTACAAGTTCCGCTCGATGCGCGTGCAGCCCGGAGCGCCGAACCCCGACGAGGAGGACGCCGGCGCGCTGGCGTTCCTGCTGGCCGGCGACATCGCGCCTGGAGGAGTGGAGGGCGTGGACCGCCGCACCACCGTCGGGCGGTTCCTGCGCAGAACCTCGTTCGACGAGCTGCCGCAGCTGTTCAACGTGCTCCGCGGCGACATGAGCCTCGTCGGCCCCCGTCCAGAGCGCCCCGAGTTCGTGGAGCTGTTCAGACAGGACATCATCCGCTACGGCGACCGCCACCGCGTCAAGTCCGGCATCACCGGCTGGGCGCAGGTCCACGGGCTGCGCGGGCAGACCTCGCTGGCCGAGCGAGTGGAGTGGGACAACTACTACATCGCCCACTGGTCGGTCGGGCTGGACCTGAAGATCCTCGCGCTGACCGTGCTCGCGCTGTTCCGCAACGCGGAGTAGGTCCCGCCTCCCAGCTCAGATGCTCGACTGGGCCGCTCTGCTCGGGCCGCCGCCGTACTGAAAGACGCGCACGCTCAGTCCTCGCGTGCCCAGCACCGCGGGCAGCGCGATCGAATAGTGATCGAAGCGATCGAGCGTGAACAGCGCGCGATAGCGCAGCACGCTGCCCTGAAACGCTTCCAGCTCCATGAAGTCGCCCACCGGCCCCGAGCCGCTCGCGCGCACGCGCCCTCTCCTTGCGCTCAGGCCCACGGTCACACGGCTGACAGAGCCGAAGGGCGAGGTCAGCACGCGCTTGAACGCGGCGAAGGAGCGCTTGTGCCTGCCGGCCAGGCTCACCACCCCGAATTCTTCGTTGCCGGAGTCCAGCAGCTTGTAGAGCACCGCCGCGGCGACGTAGCGCATGCGGCTGAGGGCATGGAACGTGTCGAGGATGTTCGCGGCCTGCGTCTGTGCGGTCACGCAGCCCTGTTCCTGCTGGATCTTGCGCCGTGGCCAGCAGCTGGTCCAGCCGAACTCGTCCAGCCACAGCGGGGTGGAGTCGCCGTTGGCCAGCTGTGTTTCGTGGATCGAGCGCAGCGAGGCGAGCGTGAGGTTGTAGAAGTGCACGGCCAGCCCGTCGTAGAAGCCCTTGATGCCCGCCGCGTATAGCGCGCGCAGGAACGCGCCGTTGGAGCCCACGAGCGAGCCGCCGAGGACCATCACGCTCGGGTTGGCTCGCTTGATCGCCGGGTATGCCGCACGCAGCATCGCCGCGTAGCGAACGGCCTTGTTGGGGCCCGCGAAGTACGCTTCGTTTGACTGGTCGGGCTCGTTCCAGATTTCGATTGCGGCCAGCTGTGGGCCGTAGCGCTGGGCGAGATACGCCACGAAGGCCGCGAACGCCTCCGGGTCGGCCGGGCCCCACGAGTTGGCCTTGCTGACCTTGCCGCCCACACACGCTCGCAGCACGGCGGCGGGTGCGGAGGAGGCCCAGCAGGGCGAGCTCTGCACCAGCATGATCAGTCGCATCCCAGCGCCGGCGGCATCCGCGGCCAGGCGATCGGTGTATGCCAGCGCGCGCGGGTCGATCTGGCCTGGCCCGAGCGGCTCGATCACCGACCACGGCACTTCCATGCGCACCACCTTCGCGTGCAGCTGGTGCGCGACCGCGATCGAGCGGTCCGCCTGGCTCGGAATCGAGCCGCTCTGGACGCTTCCGATGTTCACCCCCCCGATCAGCGTCGTGGAGGCAGGACGTGCGGCCTGGCCTGCGCCCGCCGCGAGGGAGGGCGAGAGCCCGACGCCCGCGCACAGCGCGAGCGTGAACCAGACGGCTGGTCCGAGGACGCGCGTGGCCATATGCCCACACGATAGTCACCGTCGCCTCCTACGGCGCTGGTGTGGCCGTGGCGAGCTTCAGTAGGCTACCCCCGGTCATGTCGCCGACTTGGATCTGGATGCAGTTCGCGATCGTGATCTTCGTGCTGATCGGGATGGTCATCGCCATCGTCAAGCTTGTCTGAGCCCCTCCTCAGCGCGCAGCCGTCACCGAGAGGCGAGCGGATCGCGATCTGCGTGCTCACCGTGCTCGCCCTCGCGCTGCGTCTCACGAGCCTGTCACGCAGCCTGTTCACCGACGAGGCCTACTCGTTCGCGCTCGCCCAGCGCGGCTTCGGCCACATGCTCGCGCTGTTCGCCTACGAATCGAACGGCACGTTGTACTCGGTCGCGCTGTGGCCGCTGATCCGCATCTTCGGCAGCGGCGAGGCGCTCCTGCGCGCCCCCGCGCTGGTCGCGGGAGTCGCCGGCGTGCCGGCGATGTGGTGGGCCGCACGCGGGCTCGCCAGCGGTCGTGTGGCGCTGATCGCCGCCGCCCTGCTCGCGGTCAACCCGATGGCGGTCTGGTACAGCCAGGAGGCCCGCGCGTATTCGTTCATCGTGCTCGCCTGTTGCCTTGCGTTCGGGGCGCTCGCCCGTGCGCTCGCACGCGAGGACGGCGCGCGTGGCGGGGCGTGGACGGGCTACGTGGCGGCGATGACGGCGCTCGCGTACTGCCAGCTGCTCGCCGTGCCGATCGTGCTGCCCGCGCAGGCCATCCTCGCCCGGCGCAGGGGCCGCGACGGGATCCGCTGGTGGGCCGGCTCGCTGCTCGTGCTCGCGGTCTGCTGCGTGCCGCTGCTGGTCATCACTGCGATCTCGCGCGGTCGGCGCAATCCGCTCTACTGGCTGCCGAAGCCGAGCCGTGGCCTGGTGGAGCTCGCGCTGCAGGAGTTCACCGGCGGGTTCTCCGGCGTGACGGCCGTGCGCTGGCTCACGCTCGCGCTCGGCGCCGCGCTGCTCGCGGGCGCGATCTGGGGTCTGCGACGGGCAACCGCTCGGGCCGTCGACCCCACGACGCTCGCGATAGCGGCCGGCTGGGCGCTGATCCCCCCGGCGCTGCTGCTGGCGGTCTCGGTGGCGGAGCCGGTGTTCTGGCCCCGCTACGCGATCGTCGCCCTGCCCGGCCTGTGCCTCCTGGGCGGGCTGTGCGCGGAGCAGCTCTGGCGACGCCGTCAGGGCATGGCGCTCGCGTTGGCGCTGCTCGCCGGTATCGCGCTCGTGGGCGCGTATGCGGACAAGCGCCAGGCGAGCGCGCTGCAGGAGGACTGGCCGCCGATCGCGGCGTGGCTGAGGGCCGAACGCGCGTTGGGCGAGCCGATCGTGGTGGACAACGCGCTCGTGCTCGCCTCGATGGGCTACTACGACCAGGCGTTCAAGGCGGGCGACGGGGAGCTGGTCGTGCAGGAATGGCACGACCAGCCGTTGCCGGCCGCTTTCTACGGCTTCAAGGACCGCACCGGCTATGGGAGCTTCCCCGACGGGCCGCCGAGCGAAGCGCTGTTCTCACGCCTCGCGACGGGCCCGCGGCGAAGCGCCTGGCTGATCGTGTCCGAGGTCGATCGCGACCTCCAGGCCGACCCCAGGACCGGCGCCGCCGTCGCGTGGGCGAGACGCCACTGCGATGTGCAGGTTCGCGAAAGCGTGGGCGTCTGGGCGCTGCACGCGACCGGCTGCCGTTCGAGCTAGCCGCGTCCGGCGAGCGCAAGTCAGCGGCGCCAGGGCCAGGGTCGTTGCGCAGCGCGCGCGGGCAGGTGTTCGAGCGCGGGCCGAGGGGGGATCGGTCCGCCGTGGAGGATCGCCGCGGGCACCTCCTCGGCGAGCCACTCCGTCAGCTCGCCCAACCCGGCCTGCTCGAGCTCTTCGCGGATGCCCGGGGCGCGGCCCTCGAGGTCGTGCGCGTCGGAGGCCACGTTGTGGACCAGCTCTTCCTCCACCAGCTGCATGGCGAAACGGCGCACCGTGCCCCCGAAGCGACCGACGAGCGACCCCGCGGTGATCGACGTCAACACGCCGTCCGCCACGAGCGAGCGCAGCATGCCGGGATCGCGATGGATCGCGGGACAGCGCTCCGGATGGGCGAGCAGGATGCGGTGCCCTCGACTCTGCAGCTCTGCCGCGACCGGCTCGAGCGTCGGGGCCACGGGTGCGAACGGCGGCTCGAGCAGGATCCACTCGCCCCCACCGAGACGCAGCCGCTCCAGCTGAGGACCCTCGATCTCCGCGACCGCGGTCATGGCGATCTCCGCGCCCGGGAGGATCTCGATCTCCACACCCTCCGCCGCGAGCCGCTCGGTCAGCTCGTCCACGCGAGCGCGGATCGTCTCCGGCCGGTTGGGGTAGCGCGCGCTCACGTGCGGCGTCGCGACGATCGTTCGCACCCCCGCCGCGGCCGAGGCGCGCGCCAGAGCCAGCGAGCCCTCGATCGTCTCCGGCCCGTCGTCGATGCCCGGGAGCACGTGGCAGTGGAGGTCGATCACTCGGACATACGTTAGGTCAGAGACCGGTCCTCCCCCAACGCCCACGCGGCGGTTATGATCGTGGCGTGTTCAAGTCGATCGTTGTCGGAACCGACGGCTCGGAGACTGCCACGAAGGCGGTCCGTCAGGCGGCCGACCTCGCTCGCTCGGTGGGCGCCAAGCTCGAGCTGGTCAGCGCGTATGAACCTGTCCCCGCCCAGCGCCTGAGCGACGAACGTCGTCAGGCGCCCGAGGACCTGCAATGGGCGATCAACCCGCGCGAGGATGTCGACGCGACGCTCGAGGCGGCCGCGGCCGTCGCGCGCGAGGCCGGCGTCGAGGTGGACGTGTACGCCCGCCAGGGCGACCCTGCGGATGCGATTCTCGATGTCGCCGAGGAGCGCGAAGCCGACCTGATCGTGGTGGGCAACAAGGGCATGACCGGCGCCAAGCGCTTCCTGTTGGGCTCGGTGCCCAACAAGGTCTCACATCACGCGCCGTGCTCGGTGCTGATCATCCGCACCAGCTGAGCGGCCGGCGGCTAGCTCGCCATCCACCACTCGCCGTCGAGCCGCGTCATCAGCGCGTGCCCGGAGGTGACGGCGCCGAGCAGGTCGGTGTCGCGGGCGTGGATCAGCGAGCGTGCGCTGAAGCGGAAGAGCGCCCCGCGGTGGGCGACCTCCGCCAGCAGGTTCGCCTCGACGCGCCCCTGCACCGCCGCGCCGCCGTGCGCGACGGCGTGCGCGAACAGGCTGTCGAGCACCGCGCCCATCTGGCGCTCGCGCGCCGCTATCTGCAGGACCTGGCAAGCCTCGTCCCGCTTGGCGTAGTAGATGTACCAGCCGAGCATGCGCCCGGCGGCGTCGCGGACGAGGCGCCGGTGCGGAGTGCCCCAGGTGCGGTTGTGGGGCAGCTCCGCGAACAGCCACTCCAACCCCTCGACCGTGTAGTCGGGCACCAGCCGCAGCGACTTCGCCACCGCCGGCAGGCTGTCCAGTAACAGCTCGGGCGTGAGCTCCTCGTCGGTCGTGGTCAGGCCCGTGGGCGCCTTGAAATAGCGCAGCCGCTCGGTCGGGATGTCCAGCAGCGGGAGCAGCCGCCGCGCGCGCGGCTTGATGTGCTCGCGCACGTGCAGGTTGATCTGCATTGCGCGATTGCCGGTGTAGCTAAGCGGGCGAAACACGCGCACCCACACCATGCTGCTCGGGTGCATCATCTGCCCGCCCACCAGTTCGAAGATCTGGCGGATCTCGTCCGAGGCGCCGTCGGTGATCGTGAGATCCTGCGCGCCGCCGAAGAAGCGCCGCAGCAGCCTCGCCCCGACACCGAGGTTGCGGACCTTGGGGTGGGCGATCAACGGTCCGCCCGCGGCCAGCCGCACAGGTCGGCCGTCGAAGCGCATCGGGCGCACGTGCGAGCCGATGAAGCCGAGGATCTCCCCCGAGTCGTCGACGTACACGAGGCTCGGGATCTCGGGGTCGAACCAGGGGTTGTCGAACAGCGTGCGCTCGAGCCACGGCGCGAGTTCCGCGGGCGGTATGCGCCAGTCGGAGGCGTCCACGACTTTGTACAGCTCCGCCACCTCCGGGATCTCGTCCCTGCGCATCGGGCGCATCTCGCTCACGAGGACACCTCCGCCGACTCGATCATCCTGGCCATGGTCGAGAGTGTGCGCAGGGAATCGATCTCCAGCGAGTCGAGCGGGATCTCGATCCCGAACTCCTGCTCGATCGCGAACAGCAGCGACACGAGCGTGAGGGAGTCCAGCAGCGCCCCATCGATGATGTCGAGGTCCGGCGCGGGCGCGGACATGCTGAGCGTGTCCTCGAAGATGCGCCCGATGCGCGCGACGATCTCCTGTTCACTCGTCATTGGATAGCGCCGCGAATCGTTCTTTGAGCAGCCGTCGGTCGGCCTTGCCGCTCACGTTGCGCGGGAGCGATTCGAGCTCGAGCCATTGCGTGGGCAGCATGTAGCTAGGCAACGTGTCGGCAAGCGCGCTGCGCAGCTTGAGCTGGTCCAGCTCGGCGCCCACGCGTGGCGACCAGGCGCAGCAGATGCTCGCGCCCTCGAAGCCGTCGCTCTCCACCGCCACCACCGCGCATTCCGCCACGCCGTCGACTGCGGTGAGGGCGGTCTCGATCTCACCCAGCTCGATGCGGTAGCCGCGGCTCTTGATCTGGGAGTCCACGCGTCCCACGTAGTGCAGGACGCCGTCCTCGTCCACGCGTCCGAGGTCGCCCGTGCGATACAGGCGCAGGCCGCTGTCGTGATGGACGACGAACGCCGCGTCGGTCTTCTCCCGGTCGCGCCAGTAGCCGGGGCTCAGTCCCGCGCCCTCGATGTACAGCTCGCCGATCTCACCGGGCGCCACCGTCCGCAGCTGCTCGTCGAGCACGACGATGTCCTCGCCTGCGCAGGGAACGCCGATCGGGATCGGCACGGTGGTGTCCCGCGGAGCGCTCTCGACGGTGTGAAAGCTCGACGCGATCGTCGCCTCGGTCGGCCCGTACAGGTTCGTGTAGCTCGGCTGGGGCACGCGCTCCATCCAGTGGGCGAGCACCGCTGGCGCGAGCACCTCTCCGCACCAGATCACGCGACGCAGCGCGGGGAAGTCTGCCTCCTCGATCGCGTTTCCGCTGACCATGTAGGCGAACGTGGAGGGCACCGAGAACCACTGCGTGAGCTCCGAGTCGCGGATGAACCGCGCGAGCTGCGAAGGCAGCAGCGTGCCCGGTGGAACCAGGTGCAGCTCCGCGCCGCTGGAGAGCGTGCCGTAGATGTCGAACGTGGAGAGGTCGAAGTGCAGCGGCGGGTGGCCGGAGATGCGATCGCCCGGACGGTGGCCGAAGTGGGCGAGCGCCCAATCGAGGAACGCGCTCACCATCGCGTGTGTGATCACGACGCCCTTGGGCGTGCCGGTGGAGCCGGAGGTGAACAGGATGTGCGCGGGATCGGAGGGTGAGCTCGCGGTGGGGAGGGGCGCGTCGTCGAGGCTCGAGAACGCCTCGGGTCCGAACGCCGCCTGCTCGAGTGCGCCCTCGACGGAGCCCAGCTCCGTTCCGCCCAGCTCGAGCGTGTCCGCGAGCTTGCCCGCCTTCTCACACGCGAGCACCAGCCGCGGCTCGGCGGAGGAGAGAATCTTGTTCACGCGCGGGGCGGGGCTCGCGATGTCCACCGGTACGTACACGCCGCCTGCCTTGAGCGTCGCCAGCATGCTCACGATCGCCATCGGCGCCTTCGGCTGCAGCAGCACCACGCGATCGCCCTGACGGACGCCCCGTTCGAGCAGCAGCCGTGCGAGCTGGTTGCTCGTGCGCTCCAGCTCGCCGTAGGTGAGCTCCTGCGAGCCCATCGCCACGGCGCGTGCGGTCGGCCGCTCCCGCGCGGAGAGTGAGACTCGCTCGTGCAGCAGCATCGGCGCCATCCCAGCCAGCTCCTGCGCTCAGGACGCGTTCGCCCGCGCCTGCTCGAAAACCACACCGATGTGGTGCAGCTCCTCCTCGGAGGCGGGTATGTCGAGGATGAAAGAGTGAAAGCCGAGGTCGACGTAGCGGCCGAGCTCGGCCGCGACCTGCTCGTGGCTGCCGACCAGGTAGGGGCAGAACGTGGCGTAGTTCTCGAACGGCCACAGCCAGTAGGGGTCGTCCTCGACCGCCGTCTGCGCCGCCATGTCCGACAGCTGGCGATGCCAGTGTGAATCGGACACCTTCATCGCGAGCTTGTGCGCGATCTGACCCTTGCGGTCGTCGGGGAAACGCTCGCGTGCGACGCTCCACGCCTCCTCGCCGCTCTCGCGCGTGACGATGCCCACACGTATCCCGGAGGCCTCGCCGCCCTGGTCGGCCTCTTCGCCGGAGCGCTTGGGGTACTTCACCGGCACCGCGCCGATCCGCCCGGCCGCCTCGAGCCCGGCCGGCGATGACCCGGAGATGAACAGGCCGGGTTGCAGATCGCTCGACAGCTCGGGGGCGAGACTCAGGTTTGACACCGAGTAGTACTCACCTGTGAAGGTGACGGTCTCGCCCGCCAACAGGCGTGTGACGATCTGGGTGTACTCCACCGTGCGCTCGTAGCGCTCGTCGTGAGGTGTGTCGTCACACAGCGCGAGCAGGTCGTTGCGAAATCCTCCCGCGACCATGTTCAGGTACACGCGACGCCCGTGGAGATACCCGAGCGTGCTCACCATCTTCGCGACCGAGTACGGATGCATGTACGCGGACTGCACCGCCACGAGCGGCGCGAGGCGCTCGGTGTGTTCGATGACCGTCTGGGAGACGAGCCACGGGTCGGCGATGCCGTTGTCCGTGTAGACGAGCATCCCCTCGCATCCGGCCGCCTCGCTCCAGCGGGCCGTGTCGATCACGCGCTGTAAGTACTCGTCCGGCGAACTGTCCCGGGATTGCGGACAGGTCGAGAATATGGCGAGGTCGGGCACGGTGTTGTTTTCCTCTTGGCCGCGAGTCTAGGCCACTCAGCGCTTGCGCACAAGGAAATCCTCGAGGAACAGCGCCTCGATGCCCGTTCCCAGAAATGTGTCCAATGCCTCGGCGGGAGTGTTCACGATCGCCTGGCCTTTGACGTTGAAGCTCGTGTTGAGGAGCATCCTGCGTCCGGTGTGAGCGCCGACCGACTCGAGCAGCGTGTGAAACTCGCCGTTGTCCTCCTTTGAGACGGTCTGCACGCGCGCGGATCCGTCCACGTGTGTGATCGCCGGAAGTCCCGCGCGATGCTCGGGGCGAACGTCGCGGTTGATCGTCATATAGGGGAGCGCCGTTCCGGCCGGGGCGTCGAACCAGCGATCGACCTCCTCGAGCGCAACGGCGGGCGCGAACGGACGGAACGACTCGCGCATCTTCACCAGCGCGTTCACACGGTCGCGCATGTCCGCCCTCCCTGGATCGGCGAGGATCGAGCGGTGCCCGAGGGCGCGAGGGCCGAACTCCATCCGCCCGCGGTACCACGCGATCACCTCGCCCGCCGCGATCAGCCGTGCCGCGGACTCGCACACCTCGTCCAACGACCCCAGGCGCGTCGCCTCGACACGGTCGTCGTAATCGCCGAGCGCGCTTTCGATCGACTCGACCGAGTGCGCGGGACCGTAGAACGGGGTGGGAGAGCGACGGTTGACGATCTCGCCGGCAAGCGATGCGCGATGCAGCGCCGCGCCGAGCGCGGAGCCATCGTCGGCGGCGGCCGGCTGGACGTATATCTCCTCGAACGCGCCCGACGCGAGCAGCTTGCCGTTCGCGGTCGTGTTCAGCGCCACCCCGCCCGCCAGCGCCAGCCGCCTCATCGAGAGCTGCCTGCCGAAGTGCGAGCACGTGTGCTGGATGGCCCGATCGAGACACGCCTGCAGGCCGGCCGCCACATCCTCGTGCTCGGAGGCGATCTCCGACTCCGGCTCGCGCGCCGCGATCAGTCGTTCCCCCAGATACCGCCGCGCGGCGAGGTGGTTCTCGCGCTCCTCGCGCTCGCCGAGCTTCAACGCCGCGATGCTCCAGCCGCCGTCGTCGGTGAACCGCACCGCGTCGTCGAAGAAAGCGCGGAAGCGCTCGGGGTCTCCGTATGGGGCGAGGCCCATGATCTTGTACTCGTCGGAGTTGAAGTCGAAGCCGAGGTGCAGCGTGATGAGCGAGTAGAAGATTCCGATCGAGTCGGCCGCGGAGATCCTGTGGATCAGCTCCAGCGTCCCACCGCTCGTCCTGTAGATGGACGCTCCGTGCGCCTCGCCCATGCCGTCGATCACAGCCACCATGCACTCCTCCCAGCCGGAGGTGAAGTACGCGGAGGCGGCGTGGGAGAGATGGTGGTCGACGTGCCGAATGCGATCCGTGGGGAACTCCGGGAAAGCGTCGGCGACCCTTGCGGCGAAGGCCTGCGGTGAAAGCACTTCGCGATACAGCTCGCTCGAGACGGGGCTGAGGGAATACGGCACGCGATATGGCCCGTAGTCGAACGAGTGCACGATCTCGTCGACGTCCGACAGCCGCAGGCCGGCCTGCGCGAGGCACGCTTCGATCGCCCCGACCGGGAAGTCGCCGGTGTGCTTGCGGCGAGCGATGCGCTCCTCGGCGACGGCGGCGACGACCTCGCCGTCGATCACGAGTGCGGCCGCCGAATCGTGCCCCTGCGAGATGCGGTATTCGCGCTCCTGCAGATCGGGCCAGTGCCGACGCTTGAAATCCATCGTCCCGTCGATGCCGGAGACGCCGACGATCCTCATCGCTCTGAGGTCCCTGCGGCTGTGACGAATCCGGTCGGGCCCATGGAAGCCTCGGTAGCCTACCTGGCCCGGATGCGTCCTCTCGTGGTGCCATACCTGTACGTTCACGGCCCCGGCGAGTCGTTCGACTATCCCTCCAGCCGCTCGCAGGGACGATCCGCGCAGCTTGCGGCCCGCTACCTGGAGTGCGTGCTCGTGCAGGCCGGCTCGCTGCGACTGCGCGATGTCGACTGCGACGTGGCGCTCGTCACCAACGTTGCGGATCGAAGCGCCGTGGGCAGACGCGGCGCGCGCCTGCTGGAGGAGATCGAGGCGCTTGGAGTGGAGGTCGTGCACGCCGACTACGAGCACCGTCCGTCCGTGGAGATCGCCACGTTCGCCGCCTCCAGGTACGTATTCGACGCGATCGCCGCGGTCGCCGGCGAGGGAGCCCCGCAGCGGCAGATCTGGCTCGTGGACGTGGACTGCGTGTGGGTCGATCCGGCGAAGGTGTTCGCCGCCGCGCCCGCCTCCCCGGGCATCGGCTGCATCCACATCCCCTACCCGCCCGACTGGGAGCTGTACGGGTTCACGCCTCAGACGATGGGCGAGCTCGCGCATCGCCTCGGCGCCTCAGACACCTCACTGCGGTGGGTGGGCGGCGAGCTGCTGGCGGGAACGACCGTGGACCTGCGCGCGCTTGTCTCCGACTGCGAGCAGCTCGAGCGCGAGCTGGCCGCGCAGGGTCAGGCGCTCACGACCGAGGAGCAGCTGCTCTCGCTCGCGGGCGCGCTCGGACGCGTCCAGTTCCACGACATGTCGAGCGTCGCGCAGCGCATCTGGACCGGTCCGCGCCACGGCGCTCCCGCGGTCAGCTCGCCGGGGTCGCTCGGGCTGTGGCACCTGCCGAGCGAGAAGGGCCTCGGCTTTCGCCGCGCCGCGCGCGCGATCGTCTCGGGGCACGCCGGGCGCCTCGTTCGCGACCTCGACTCGCCGGAGCGCGCGCTCAAGCGGTTCAACGTGGCGGGCGCCGGCCTGCCCCGCCGGATTCGCGACGACAGCTGGCTGACGATGCAGCGGCTGCGCGATCGCCTGCTGTCCAGGGCCGGGTAGTTACCCTCGTGGCTGTGAGCGCCGAGCCAGCCGACGCCCCCGCACCCGAGCAAGCCGTCGCCGGGCGGGTTCTCGTCGTCGAGCAGGGGGGGCGCGGTGGCGTCGCGGACTACACCGCCGAGCTGACGCGCGCGCTCGCGGCCCAGGGCTGGCAGGTGACGCTGGCGACCGCGGACGACCACCTCTTTCAGCCGACCCCGGGAGTCGAGGTCCGCCGCGTGTTCCACTACGTGCGCGGGCACGACCAGGTGGCGCAGGCGGTCCGCCGGACGGGGCTCGGCCCGATCGTCAACTCGCTGCGCTTCCTCGCTGCGATCCCCCGTCTGCTGAGGCTCGCCCGCCATGCCGACGTGATCCACACGGAGGGGTGGGAGTACGCGCCGCTCGGCGTGATCGCGGTCGCCGCCCTGCGGCTGGCGCGCGTGCCGATCGTGCAGACCTCGCACAACACGTTCGAGCGCGGCCGCTCGCTGGACCGCAGCCATGCGTGGCTCGCGCGGCTGACGTCCCACACGATCGTCCATACCGAGGCCGATCTCGCGCGCGTCCCGAGCACGGCGGCGGGGCGCGTGAGCGTGATCCCCCACGGCGAGTACGGCGGCCTCGCGCGCGCAGGAGGCGCGGCCGACCGCGACGCGTCCCGCGCCGAGCTGGGCATCGCGCCTGACACGCCCGTCACCCTGCTGTTCGGCCAACTGCGCCCGGACAAGGGCCTCGGCGACACGCTCGCCGCGGTCGCGCGCCTCCCCGGTCTGCACCTGCTGGTGGCCGGCGAGGAGCGCGGGGCGCTGGCGGGCGCGAGCGAGCAACTGGCCGACCCGCGGCTGGAGGGCCGTGTGACGGTGCGCGAGGGGTTCCTCGACATGAGCGAGGCGGCCAGGCTGTTCGCGGCGAGCGACACGGTCGTGCTCCCCTACATGGTCGCCAGCCAGAGCGGGGTGCTCCTGCTCGCGTACGGCTTCGCGCGGCCGGTGGTGGTGTATCCGGTCGGGGGGCTGCTCGAGTCGGTCGTCGACGGCGAGACCGGCTGGGTCTGCGCGCGGGCGGACGTCGACGCGCTCGTCGACGCGCTCGCGCAGGCGATGGAGGCGGGCTGGATCGAGTGTCGCCGGCGCGGGGAGGCGGGCGCTCGCCTGGCCCAGGAGCGCTACGCGTGGCCGGCGATCGCGCGCAGCACCGGGCAGGTCTATCGCGCCTTGCTAGCTGGTATGACTGCCACGTGGCCCGCCACCGCATAGTCTCGATCCAGACGACCGAGGAACGCGGCGGGGCGGAGTACGCGAACGTCGATCTGCTGCAGGCGCTGCGTGGTCGCGGCCACGACGTGGTGCTGCTCACGAACGTGCCGGATATCGCCGATGGCACGGGCGTGCCCGCCAGGTCGATCGACCTCGGTCCCAAGCTTGCGCGACGCAGCGCCGCGCGCGTGATGGTCCAGGCGCCGCTCACGCTGGTGCGCCTGGCGCGCGCGCTGCGCGCCGAGCGGCCCGTCGGAGCGGTGCTGCTGCACTTCAAGAAGGAGCAGCTGCTGTGCTCGCTGCTGCCGCGCCGGCTGACCGGCGAGATCGTGTGGGCGGAGTGGGGTCCGGTGCCTTTGCAGATGCGCCATGGGCCCGGGCGCTGGCTGTACGCGTTGGCGGCTCGGCGCGTGCGCGAGATCATCGCGGTCTCGGCGGGGACCAGGCGCACGGTGGTGGACACCGGCGTGCCCGAGGGGAAGGTGAAGGTCGTCCCCAATCTGGTCGATACCGACAACGTGACTTTCGATCCGGTCGGACGCGAGACGCTTCGCCGTGCCTGGGGGACCGACGATCGGACCCTGGTGGTGGGCTGCGTGTCGCGCTTTCAGAAGCGCAAGCGCAACGACGTGGCGATCGATGCGATGGCGCACGTCGACGGCGACGTTCGTCTCGTGCTCGCCGGCGAGGGCGAGGAGGAGGGTGCGCTGCGCGAGCGCGCCGCGCCGTTCGGCGATCGCGTGCGCTTCGAGCCGAACGTGCGCGGGCACGTCGAGTCGTTCCTGTCCGCCTGCGACCTGCTGGTGTTCACGCCAAGCCCCACCGAGGGCGAGCCCAGGATCATCGTGATGGCCCAACTCGTGGGGGTGCCAGTGATCTCCACCGACCCCGAGGGCGCCGAGGGGCTGATACCGGAGGGCGGCGGCACGATCGTCTCGCCGTCGCACGACCCGCTCGCGCTCGCGGCGACGATCGAAGCGTACCGAGACGATCCGGAGCGCATCAGGCGAGAGGGCGAGCTGGCGCAACAGATAACGCGCGAAACCCACGACCTGGAGAAGACGCTCAACGAGGTCAAACACGCCCTCGCTCTGGACGACGAGGCGCCCGCCGCGGTCAGGCCGCTGAAGATCGTGAGCGTACTCACGACCGACTCCAGCGGAGGCGCGGAGTTCGCCGCCGTGGAGATGCTCGAGGCGCTGCGCCAACGGGGCCACGACACGGTGCTGTTGAGCGACATGCCGGGCATCGGACGCGGCACCGACGTGACCGTGGTGGGGATCGACACCGGCCCGAAGCTCTCGACGCGCACCTGGTCGCGGCTGGCCAAGCGCTGGCCGCTGCTGCTCAAACGCTTCTCGCGAGCGCTCGATGCGCAGCTGCCCTACGACGTGCTGCTCGTCCACTACAAGAAGGAGCAGCTGATGGCGGGCATGCTGCCCAAGCGGCTGCGCGCGACGACCGTGTGGGCCGAGTGGGGTCCCGTGCCGATACCGCTGCGAAGCGGCATCCCGCGACTTGCCTACCTCGCGGCATCAAAGCGGACTCCGCTAGTGATGGCGATCTCCGAGGGCACGCGCAAGTCGGTCGCCGGCGTGGGTGTCGCGCAGAAGATGGTCGTGGTGCCGAACGTGATGCGCACCGACGAGATCCGCTTCACCGACGAGGGTCGAGCGCGCGTGCGCCAGGAGCTGGGCATCCCGGCCGATGCGTTCGTCGTCGGCTGCATCTCTCGCTTCCACCGCAAGAAGCGCAACGACGTCGTCGTCGAGGCGGTGCGCGAAATGGACGATCCGCGCGTCCACCTGATCCTCGCGGGAGACGGCGAAACCGAGGAGCAGCTGCGCGAGCTGGCGGCCCCGCTGGGCGAGCGTGCGCACTTCATCTCCACGCCTGGCTCTGAGGTGCCCGATGTGCTGTCGGCGTTCGACGTGTCGGTGTTCTGCCCGAGCCCGACCGAGGGCGCTCCGCGCGCGGTGATCCTCGGCATGCTCGCCTCGCGCCCCTGCCTCGCGACCGGGCCGGAGGGCGTGGCGGACATGATCACCGATGACATCGGTGGGATCGCCGATCCGGAGAACGAGCCCGCGTCGCTGCGGGTGCTGCTCGAGCGCTACGTGGGAGATCCCGAGCGGGTCGAGCGGGAGGGCGCGGCCGCCCGCGCCCTCGCCGAGCAGACCTATGCGGCGCCTGTGGTGGCGGAGGCGATCGAGCAGCTCTTCAGGGAAGCCATCGACTCCAATGGGCGCGCATGATCAAGTCGTGGCTCAAGCGGCTGTCGCCGTCGCTGCAGGATCGGCTGCGACGGCTCTCTCGTCTGCGCTGGCTCGAGAAGGCACGCCTCACGAGGTACTACGGCGTGTCCTTGTGGGCTCGGCCTCTGCGGGTCGCCAGGTACGTGCTGTGGGCCCCCGACGTGGGCGACTTCTCCTACGAACTGGACAACGAGGTGGAGCTGGTGTCGTTCCTCGCGAGCGCGCTCGCGCTGGAGCCCGCGCTGGTGCGGCGCTATCTCGACGAGATCCACACGTCGCCCGAGGTCACCCATGACCTCGCCACGACGGTTCGCCGGCGGCCCGACATGTCGCGTCGGCCCGGTCTCGGCCATCGCGTGGCGTGGTATGTGGTCGCCCGCGCGATCAAGCCGCGGCTGGTCGTCGAGACGGGCATCAAGCACGGGCTGGGAGCGCTCGTGCTGCTCGTGGCGCTGGACCGCAACGCACGCGAAGGCAGCGAGGGAAGGCTGATCTCCTTCGACCCCGACCCGGCCAGCGGTTGGGTCGTCCCCGCGGCGATGCGCGGCAGCTGGAGGCCGGTGTTCGAGACGAGCTTCGACGCCTTCGACGAGCAGCTCGACGGCGAGCAGATCGACCTGTTCGTGTGCGACACGCCCCCCGACACGGAGATCGAGGACTTCGAGATGCACGCGGCGCTGCGCCACGCGGCGCCCGGGATCGTGCTGATCGCCGCCAACGGCGATCGCACCACGGTGCTGCCCGACCTCGCGGCCGAGCGCGGCGGCGACTACCGCTTCTTCGCCGAGCGCCCGCGGCACCCGATCTACCCAGGCGGCGGGCTGGGGCTGGGGCTGGCGCTGGGGGTGCGGTCATGAGGCGCGCGGTGATCCTCGCGGGCGGCGAGGGCACGCGCCTGCGCCCCTACACCACCGTGCTGCCCAAGCCGCTGATGCCGATCGGCGACCGGCCGGTGCTCGACATCGTTGTGCGCCAGCTGAAGGCGCACGGCTTCGAGCGGATCACGATGGCGACCGGCTACCTCGCGGAGCTGATCGAGGCGTTCTTCCGCGACGGCTCGAGCTACGGCATCCCGATCGACTACTACCGCGAGCCCGAGCCGCTCGGCACCGTCGGAGCGCTCGCCCTGATCGGCGGCCTCGCCGCCCAGGACGTGCTCGTGATGAACGGCGACGTGCTCACCGACATCGACTACGGCGCGCTGCTCGCGCGCCATCAGGCGAGCGACGCGGCGGCGACGATCGCGACCAAGACGCGCGAGATACGCGTGTCGCTGGGCGTGCTGCGCTTCGGCGAGGATGGCGACCCCACGCGCCTGACCGGCTACGACGAGAAGCCCACGATCGACTACACCGCGAGCATGGGCGTCTACTGCTTCGCGCCGCGCGCGCTCGGCTTCATCGAGCCCGGCGAGCGCCTCGACTTCCCCGACCTGATCCTTCGCCTGATCGCCGCCGGGGAGATCGTGCGGGCCTGGCCGAGCGAGGACTACTGGCTCGACATCGGCCGCCACGACGACTACGAGCTAGCCCAGGAAGAGTTCGAGTCGGTGCGGGATCGGCTGTTGCCGCCGGAGGTTTAGACTGGCCGCGCATGAGCGCACGCCGTGATGAGCCTGGTCGGAAAGGGTGTGAGTCCATGTGTCGCGACAATCGTGACAATTGAACTCAGCGTTGCTTTGCGCGGTGGTATCGTCACGCTCATGGGATGCTGCCCTGGAGGCCGATGGCTCACGACGCTCTTGTTTGCCGCGGCGGTTGTTGTCCTGAGCCTTGGTACCGGTATAGCTGGTGCGACACCGTCGTACGAACTCATCGGCCATGTGACATCAACACAGGAATTCAACATATCGCACGAACCCGTAAGCGGCATCGGGGGAACCGTCGTGTCGGTTATCGATCCGTCTACTGGAGAAACCGCCCGGACGGCGGAAACGAACAGCACCGGCCTCTACAGAGTGACCGTCCCCACCGGGATCTACGACGTACTGTTCACGCCGCCCGCCGGTTCGGGCTATCCCTCGCGCCGTGTATCGAGCATTCTGCTAGGTGTGAACAGCACCTTGAGTATTGTCCTCACGAACTCGGCTGCCGTATATCACTGGTCAGGGATCGTGAGAGGTTTGGGCGGCGCGCCTATCGAAGGCATGAAAATCCTGCTCGAAGGTGGAGGCGTCCAGGCGAGTAGCGAAACAGATGCGAGTGGCGCGTTCTCCCTGCCGGTCGGAGCGGAAGAAGACGCGCTGAAGTTGAATTTCAACCAGAACAACCAGAGCGTCGCGCCAAAGATCGTCCGGATATCGGGCCTACGGACCGTTGCGGGGAACATTGAAGAAGACCTCCAACTGCCGGTGCACAAGCTAACGATCACCTTTAAGGGACCGCACGAAGAACTATTCAGCGGCATCGAAACATCGTTCGGGGTGAACAACATAACGGGGCCGATCGGTGGAGTGACGATCACGTCGGCATCGGCCCAGATGAGCGCAACCTCGGACCTGTCCGGCAACGCGGTCCTCGTCGTACCGACGTTCAGCGGCAGCCTTGGCGCGGGATACCAGCCCCCGCCAGGATCGGTCGGGCTGGGCCGTGCGCAAACCACGATCGAAGGCTCCTCGGGCGAACAGCATTTGACCGTCGCCTTCCCGCTCGCGCTCACGATCAACCAAGCGCCAGATGGTCTCAACGGCTGGTTCGTGAGCGTGCCCGCTGTGGTTGACGCACGCGTTGATGGGACGGAATTCGGCTCTCTGATCTGCGTCCTCGACGGAAAGAAAGTCAACGGAACCCCAGAAGTCATCCCGAGTGGAAGCGTCGAGCCCATCACCATCAACAACGCGGGCAGGCACAACCTGGAATGCAGCGCGAAGGATCACGCTGGGCACACAGAGACAGCCACGGCCGGCGTGCTAGTCGACCTCACGCCCCCTCCGGCGCCCCTTGCGCAAGCGGATCGCCCGCCCGACTACGCCGGCCGCGGCGGCTGGTATAGGAACTCCGTAATCGTGAGCTTCATAGCCCGGAGCGATCCCAAGCTTCCGGGCGGCGTCCCAGGAAGCGGCATCGACCCAGGCAGTCTGACGCTCCCCGAAAGCATCGCGACCAGTGGCGCTCATATCGCAACAGGAACGGTCGCGGACTTGGCTGGCAACGTCGCGAAGGTCACCAAACTCACGGTCAAAGTCGACGCGGACCCGCCAATCAGCTCGCTGATCTGCCCAGCCACCGTCGCCCGCGGCTCCGCGGCTCACGCAACCTGGCACGACTCAGACGGCCAATCCGGCCTCGAAGGCTCTGCGACAGGCCGCGTGGCGCTCGACACGGCTACACGAGGCATCTTCTCTGCCGCGCACACTGCCACGGATAACGTCGGTCACTCGACCGATAGCAGCTGCGAATACGAAGTGATCTAACGCTGAGCGAGCAGCGCGCGTTCGCTACCCACGGGCTAGGCGAGAGCCGCGCGCACAGCCGCGACCACCATCTCCAGCTTGGCCTCATCCATAGTCGAGCTGAGCGGCAGCGCGCAGTGCCTGCCGGCCACCTCAGTCGCATGCGGCAGCCCGTCGGTCGGTGCGATCGCGCGGTACTCGGTGAACGAGTGCAGCGCCGGGTACCACGTGGTCTGGATCCCGTCCGCTTTGAGATCGTCGCGGAAGCGGTCGCGCGTCTCGCGGTCGGCGAGCAGCACTGGAAACGCGAAGTGCGAGGAGCGCTCGACGGCGGGCTCGTCAAACGGCAACTCCAGGCCAGCAATCCCCGTGAGCCGCTCGCGGTAGGAACGCACCAGCTCGCGCCGGCGCGCGATGTCCTTGTCGAGCCGCTCGATGCGGCTCAGCCCGAGCGCTGCGCGGGGCTCGTCGAGGCGGTAGTTGAAGCCGATGTCGACGACGTCGTAGGCGGGGTCGTGGCCGCGGTGGCGGTCCCAGGTGGTGCTTGTCATCGCGTGCGAGCGCAGCAGCCTTACGCGCGCGGCCATCTCCTCGTCGGCGGTGGCGACCATGCCGCCCTCGCCGACGCACAGCTGCTTCTTGGAGAAGAAGCTGAACGCGCCGAGCTCGCCGACGGTGCCCACGTGGCGCCCGTGCTCGTCCGCGAGCGCGCCGATCGCCTGCGCGCAGTCCTCGATCAGCACGAGCCCGCGCTCGTCGCAGAGCGCCCGGAGCGCATGCAGGTCGGCGGGGTAGCCGCAGAAGTGCACCGCGACGATCGCGCGCGTGCGCGGCGTGATGCGCCGCTCGGCGTCCCGCGGGTCGATGTTGAAGTCGAGCGCTCCGCGCACGTCGCACAGCACGGGCTCGGCGCCGACGTAGCGCACCGCGGCGGCGCTCGCGACGAACGTGAAGGCGGGCACGACCACCTCGTCGCCCGGGCCGATCCCGGCGGCGAGGCAGGCGAGGTGCAGCGCGGCGGTGCCGCTCGACACGGTGACCGCATGCGGCGTGCCCACATACTCGGCGAGCGCCTGCTCGAAGCTCTGCGTGCGCGGGCCCATCGTCAGCCAGCCCGACTCCAGGCACGCCATCACGGCCTGCACGTCCTGCTCGGGCATCGCGATGTCCGTGAGTGGTACGCGCCAGTCGCTCATCGCGCGAGCGCTTCCTTCAACGCGGCGGCCACGCGGACCTGGTCCTCGTCGGTCATGTGCGGGTAGAACGGCAGCGTCAGCTCCGTGCGCGACGCCAGCTCGGTGATCGGCAGCGACACGTCGGGGAAGCGCTCGCTGTAGGCGGAGAAGCGGTGGATCGAGGGGTAGAAGATGCTCGTCTGGATGCCCAGCTCGCGCAGCCGGCTCGAGATCTCCGCCTGGCGCCCGTCCTGCTCGATCATGATCGGCATCACGTAGCAGGAGGAGCCGGGGATGTCCTCGTCCTCGAACGGCACGACGATCCCCTCGATCTCGCCCAGCAGCTGGCGGTAGCGCGCTGTCAGCTCACGGCGGCGCGAGATGTCGTCCTCCAGGCCACGAAGGCGCGAGAGCAGCAGCGCCGCGCGCGGCTCGTCGAGGCGGTAGTTGAAGCCGAGGCCGACCACGTCGTAGGTGTCGGTGCGGCCGCTGTGGCGGTCCCACGTACCGCTCGTCATCGCGTGCGACCGGCGCGAGCGCACGAACGCCGCCACGTCGTCGTCGTCGGTGCACAAGAGCCCGCCCTCGCCCACCGAGAGGACCTTGTTGGAGAAGAAGCTAAACGCTCCCGCGAGACCCCAGGTGCCGAGCTTGCGTCCGTGCAGCGTCGCGCTCGGGGCGTGCGCGACGTCCTCGATCAACGCGATCCCTCGCTTGGCGCACAGCTCGCTGAGACGGTCGGCCGCGCCCGCGTAGCCGGCGTAGTGCACCACGCACACCGCCTTCGTGCGCGGCGTGATGCGCCGCTCCACGTCCTCAGGGTCGAGGCTCGGGAGCTTGCGCGAGACGATCTCCGTGAACACGGGCGTCGCGCCGCAGTAGAGGACCGCGGCCGCCGTGGCAGCAAAGGTAAAAGAAGGAACGATCACCTCATCGCCTGGACCGACGCCAGCCGCCAAATAGGCGAGGTGCAGCGCGGCGGTGCAGCTCGACAGCGCGATCGCGTGACGTGCGCCCAGCTGCTTGGCGAACGCCTCCTCGAACTCGGCCGTCCGCGGGCCGAGCGTCAGCCAGCCGGAGCGCAGGGTCTCGGCGACCGCCTCGAGGTCTCGCGGCTGCAGCTGCAGGTCGAACAGCGGGAGCTCGGGAAACGCGTTGGTCGCGGCCATCGGCGAACGCGGCCCGTTGCTCAGGGAATGTTCTTGTAGCGGGGGTCGAAGGGATCGCCGAACGCGCCGGCGTCGAGCGCCGCGATGATCTCCCCGATCCCGTCGGGGACGGTCATCAGCGTCTCGAAGCCGAGCTCCGCGCGGATCCTGTCGAAGCTGACCTTGTAGTCGCGCGGGTCCTCGTCACGACGCACGTAGGAGACGCTGCCGCGGTCGATCTGCTTTTTGATCTCCTCCACGAGGTCGAGCTTGCGGTAGTTCTCGCCCGAGCGCCCGGCGTTGAAGACCCTGCCCGCGACCTTCTCCTCAGGAGCGTCGAGCGCGGTGCGAACCGCGCGCGCGGCGTCGCGCACGTGGATGTAGGGGCGCCAGAACTGCTCGCCGAACACCTCCAGCTCGCGGTTGGACCACAGTTCGCGGGTGAACTCGTTGACCGTCAGGTCGAAGCGCATCCGCCGCCCGACGCCGTACACCGTGGCGAAGCGCAGACACGTGGGCTTGGTCTCACCCGTCCCGCCGCCGAGGATCAGCTTCTCCATCGAGACCTTCTGCTCGGCGTACAGCGACACCGGGCGCAGCTCGCCGTCCTCGGTGATCGGCACCGACGGGTCGGCCATGCGGCCGTAGTTGGAGCACGTGGAGGCGAACACGAGCCGCTCCACGCCCGCGGCGTTCGCCTCCGTGACGAGCGAGCGCGTGGCCTGGACGTTGACCTCGTCGGCTTCCTCCGGGTCGAGGGCGCAGGCGGGGTCGCCGACGATCGCCGCGAGGTGCACCACCTCCTGGACGCCGTCGAGCGCACGCGAGCGGGCGTCAGCGTCGCGCACGTCGCCACGGATCACGAGCACGCCCGCCTGCTCCTGCTCGGCGGCGATGTCCTCCTGGCCGTGCAGTAGCCGGTCGAGCACGCGCACGTCGCGCCCGCTCTCCAGCAGCTCGCGCACGAGCAGCGCGCCGATGTAGCCGCTGCCGCCCGTGACCAAGGTTGTGTTGCCCATGCGAGCCATGCTAACCACGGCATCGGCAGGCGACGGCCGCGACCTTAGACCGGCGGGCGGGGACGTGGGTACGGCCTTGAGCCGCTGTAGCATCAGCCGCGAGATACAGGTTCTGTTCGCCAACAACTACGACATGGCGCGGGCGCGGGCGGGATGGCGGGCCGGCACCTACCCCGGCCACCATCTGTACGGCACCGCGCGGCTTGGCGGCGAGTTCGAGGTCGTCGACCTCCCGTTCGTCACCGACGACCGCCTGGCGCGCGCGACCGAGCTGACGCGGGGCAAGCTCGGCAGCCTGGGCCAGCAGGCGGCGGCCGTCAGGCTGCGCCGCCCGGGCGGAGTCGTCTACGGCGCCGTGGCCCAGGAGCTGCGCGGCCTGGCCGTCCTGCGCGGCGCGCGGCTGTTCCCGAACCCGATCGTGGGGATCTTCCACTCCGCCCCCTCGCGGCGCATGTCGCGCGGCTTCGCGCTGCGCGGCTTCGATCGCGTGATAGCGCTGTCCGAGAGCACGGGGCGCGATCTGGTGGAGGGTGGGATGCCACCCGAGCGCGTGAGCGTGCTGGGGTGGGGCGCCGATCTCGACTTCGCCGGGTTCGGCCCGCGGGTGCCGGCGGCCCACGATGCGCCGGTGGTGGCCGCGGGCAAGACGGGAAGGGACATGCTCACGCTGCTGGAGGCGGCGCGCGCGACGGGACTTCCCGCGCGGATCTACGGGGAGCGGCGCGCGCTGGAACGCGATGGCCCGATCCCCGAGAACGTGACGATCTGCCCCGTGACGAAGAACACGTCCACCGGTCCGTTGAAATATGACGAGGCGGTGCTGTCCGACCTGCGCTCCGCGGCGGTGGTGGCGATCCCGCTCTCCACCCCGGAATGGCTGACGGGCCTGACGGAGGTCGTGGACGTGCTCGCGTGCGGGCGGCCGATGATCCTCACGCGGGCCCCGTACTTCGACTTCGACATCGAGGAGATCGGCTGCGGGTGGTGGGTGGAGCCGGGCGACGTGCGCGGCTGGAGCGAGCGGCTGCAAGCTGCGCTCGGTGATCGCGACCGGCTCGAGCAGATGGGTCGCGCGGGTCGCGCCTGGGCGGAGCGGCACCTCAACTCGGAGTTGTTCACCGCGGGGCTGCGGCGCGTGCTGCTGGATGCGGCCGGCTGAGATGGCTGACCGTCCGAGGAGGGTCTGATCTCCAGCTTGCCCGGCCAGGCGACGCGGCAGCGCGCCGCCAACGACATCGTCCTGCAGATCGTCATACGCGTGGCGAACCTCGCCCTCGGCGTGGTCGTGACGGCGCTCGTGGTGCGTGCGCTGGGGCGCTCGGGCTATGGGCAGTGGTCGACGATCTTCATCGTGCTGACGCTCGTCGGCTACTTCGCGAACTTCGGGATGGAGACCGTCGCCCTGCGCGAAGCGGCACGCGATCCCGAGCACGAGCACGAGTGGATCGGCGCGGTGATGATGCTGCGCTTCATCGTCCTGGGTCCGGTGATCGTGTGCTCGGTGGCGGCGATCCTGGTGCTCCGTCAGAGCCACGAGATGCTCGTGGCCGGCCTGATCCTGATCCTGACGATGCCGTTCAACGGCGTCGGCGCGCTGCAGCTGATCTTCCAGCTGCGGGTCAGGAACCTCGTGCCGATGCTCGTGCTCACCCTGCGCAGCGTGCTGTGGGCGATCGCTGTGGTGATCATCTACGTGCAGGGCTACGGCATGGTCGCCCTGGCGATCGCGATGTCGGCGACCAACGCGGTCGGCTCGATCGTCCAGGCGCTCGCCGCGCTGCGGGTCGCCGACCGGATCCCGAGACCGTCGCGGCGGCGGCTCGGGCCACTCGTGCGCGCCTCGATCCCGGTGGGCCTGTCGGGCGTGCTGATCATCGCCTACGCGCGCATCGACCAGGTGATCGTGTTCACCGTCGTCGGCAGCAGCGGGGCGGGTCTCTACGGCAGCGTCTACAACGTGCTCGACCAGTCGCACTTCGTGCCCGCGTCAATCCTCACGACCCTCGCGCCGGTGATGGCGGCCGCTTGGCCCGCCGACCGTGGGCGGCTGCTGCGCAGCGCCCGGATGACGGCCGAGCTGATGGCGATCGCGTCGTTCGGCGCGCTGGCGTTCGCGACCGTCGCCGCGACGCCGCTGGTGCGGCTGATCTTCGGCGAGAGCTTCGTGAAGGCCGCGCCGGTGCTGCCGGTGCTGGGGGGCGCGTTCGTGTTCATCTGCTTCGACTACCTCAACGGCAACGTCCTGCTGGTGCTCGGCAAGCAGAACGCGCTCCTGCGCATCAGCGTGATCGCGCTGGTCGTCAACGTGATCGGCAACCTCGTGTTCGTGCCGCTCGACGGCTTCATGGGCGCCGCCTGGATGACGCTCGCCACGGAGGCGGTGGTGTTCGCGGCGAGCCTCGCGTTGATCCTGCGAACGCTCGAGCTGCCGTTGCCACGTCCGGGGAAGATCGGACGCACCGCGCTCGCGGCGCTGCTGCTGGCTGCGGGTCTCGAGGCGATGCGGCTGGCGAGCGCGCCGCTCGAGGCGCTGGTCGTCGCCGCGTGCGTCTGCTATCCGGCGCTGCTGTTCGGGTTGCGCGCGGTGGGGCGCGACGAGCTGGGCGTGCTCCTGCGGCGCGGAGCCCCGTTGTGAAAGGCGTCTGAGAGCTCACGCAGGCGCACGGCTAGCGCCGCGAACTGCCTCCTCGCGTCGTAGCGGGTCTCGCAGCGAGCCCGCGCCGCACCCGCAAACTCGGCGCGTCTGCCGGGGTCGCCGAGCAGCCCGCGCACCGCCTCGCCGAGCGCGCGAGGATCTCCGTAGGGCACGAGCACACCCGCTCGTCCGTCTTCGAGCATGCCCGCGATGCCCCCCACCGGCGTCGAGACGACGGGCGTCCCGCAGGCCATCGCCTCGAGCAGCACCCAGGGGTTGCTGTCCCCATAGGTCGGCAGGCAGAAGAGATCCGCCTGCTGCTGGAGATCGAGCAGCGCGGGGTCCGACGGAGACAGGCGGTGCACGCGCACCCCCGGACGCTCGGGCACCTCGGCGGGGGTCACGACGTCGAGATCCCAATCTCTGCCGAGCCCGTCGCCGAGCGCGGCGAGCAGATCCTCACCGCCCTTGGCGGCGAAGCGCCCACCGACGAACAGCACCCGCGGGCGCTCGCGCGCTCGGTGCGGGGCCGGGCGATGGCGCACCAGGTCGATCCCCGGGTGATGCTCGATCACGCGCGCCCCGGGGGCTGCCCGTTCGACCCCCCGCCGGGCCCAGTCGGTCCACGCGAGCACCAGCGCCGCCCGGCGCAGCACGCGACGCTCGAGCGCGCGGCTGGGCGCGATCATCAGCGGCTCGTGGATCTGCGGCGAGGCCCACGCCGGCATCGCCGACCAGTCGTAGACGGTCGCGTCGACCGACAGCACGATCGGCCGGTCGGCCATCATGCGCGACATCGCCAGCGCGACCGACTGGCTGTGGACGTGCACGACGTCCGCCGGCCACGCGCGCAGCGCTTCACGCAGCTGGCCGCGAGCGCGCAGCGACTGGACCACGTGCCAGCGCAACGAGTGGAAGTCGAGGTTGTTGCGCTCGAGCCAGGGCGTCGAGCGATCCGCGGCCAGACGCGCCAGGCGTCCCATCGGCGTCAACCCGGTGAAGCGCGCTTCGATGTCCGGCGCCTCGCCCAGACCCACGCGCAACGCCTCGTCGAGCTGTCCCTGGCCGAGGATGTGCGCTCCGAGGTTGCCCTCGTTGAAGAACATCACCCGCACGTCGGCGCCTACCCGGCCTGAGGCTCGGGGATGTTCCACGCCTCTGGGGTGGCGCCCTGCTCCCAGCCGAAGTCGCGCGGGTCGGCCATCGCGGCCGGGAACTCCAGGACCCAGTCCTCGTGCAGCCGCGCGAGCTCGGTGTGGAGAGCCTCGACGTCGGCGAACTCTCGCGGGTCGAGCGGCGAGCCCACGTCCATCCACACCCGGTGCCCGACACGGCGCAGCCGTGTCGGCAGGACGAGCGCGTCGCCCTCGAACGCCAGGCGCGCGGTGCCGTCGGCGAGCATCGCGGGCTTGCCGAGGTAGCGCGTCGGGCGGTGGCCGGGCACGTCGAAGAACAGCACCACGCACTCGCCCCGCTCCAGCAGCGCTCGCAGGGTCCGGTAGGACCCCTTGGAGGTCACGTACCGCGCGCGGGCCCCTTTGTGCCAGCGGGCGATGCGCCGGCCCCAGTAGTCCGGGCTGGGCGGCTCGAAGAACCACGGCCCGAACACCCCGTACGGCGTGCAGCCCATGTCCAGCGGCACCTGGGTGATGCGCGGGTAGGGGCCGAGATGGCAGGAGCTCAGCAGCACGCCGCGGTCCTGAGCCAGCGCCTCGCGCAGGCGTCGCGCGGTGGCCTCGTCGACCTCGGGTGTGCTCCACGGCTGCCAGAAGAGCGCCGTGTCGGTCTGCTGCTCGATCACGTACTCACGCGCGACGCGCTCGAGCGAGCCCTCCAGAGCGGTGCCGCTCACCACGGTGGCCATCGCCGCCAGCGCATCCTCTCGCGCTCCCTCGTCCTGCTCCCACAGGCGCTGGCCCTTGAGCGTCGCTCGCCTGACGACCAGCCTGGTGGGCAGCAGGGCACGAACCCACACCGAGGTTTTCATACGGAGCGCGAGCGGGGCGGGCGGCATGCGCGTCGGAGCGGGAGGGCGCTCGACCATCTGCAGCGCGCTCGTCGGCTCTGGACCCACCGTCGATACGGTACAGCGTGATGGCCGCCCCGCCCCGCCTGCGCATCCTGATCGTCTCGATGCTCTATCCGCCGGTCGCGTTCGGAGGCTACGAGGTCGAGTGCTCGGCGGTGGCCGAGCGGCTCGGAGAGCGTCACGAGGTGCTGGTGCTGACGAGCTCCAAGGACCGGGCGCGGGCCGGCGATCAGCCGGGGGTCAGGCGTGAGCTGGGCCTGCCGAGCCCCGATCCACGGGGGGCGCTGCGGGCGCCGCTCGCGGCTGTCCGCGCGGTCGCCTCGGCACGGCGGGCGCTGGAGTGGAAGCCGGATGTGATCTACGTGTGGAACGGCGCGTACCTGCCACAGGCGGCTCTGCGGGTCCTCGCGGACAGCGGCACGCCCCTGGCGTTTCGGGTGTGCGAGCACTGGTTCGGAGGCCTGTTCGAGATCGACCTGTTCATGCGCGAGCTGCTGCCCGCCAGGCGCTCGCCGGGGAGAGCGGCATGGGCGGTGGGGGCCCGTGCCCTCAACCGGCTGCCGTCGCTGCGCCTCGATCCGCGTGCGCCGCTGCGCGCCGCGATCTCCTGGAACTCGGAGGCGATCAGGCACATGGTCGACACGCCCTCGTTCGTCGAGCCCGTGCTGGAGCGCGTCGGGCACTCGGTGCCCCGCTACGGCGAGCTCTACGCCGAGCTGGTCCGTGCTCCTTCGCCCGAGCCGAGCGTCCTGTTCCTCGGGCGAATCACCCCCTACAAGGGCATCTCGGTCGCGATCGAGGCGCTCGCGCGGCTGCGGGCCGAGCACGCGGTGCCCGCGACCCTGACCATGGTCGGCCCGGAGGACGGCGGCTACGGCGCGGAGATGCGAGCGCTCGCCGAGCGGCTCGGCGTAGCCGAGGAGGTGCGCTGGCTCGGCCCCGTCGGCCCGGAGCGGATCGCCGAGCTGCTGTCCACCACCGCGGCGCTGATCGTGCCCTCGACCTGGGACGAGCCGTTCCCGCTGGTCACGATCGAGGCCGCCCTCGCGCGCGTCCCGATCGTCGCCTCGGACGTCGGCGGCGTCAGCGAGGGCATGCACGACGAGGAGCACGCCCTGCTGTTCGCCCGCGGCGACGCCGCCGGCGCGGCAACGGCGCTCGGGCGCACGCTGCGCGAGGCCGAGCAGACCGCCGCGCGGGTCGAGCGGGCCTTCGAGCGCGCGCAGCGGAAGTTCCGTCTCGGGCCCTATCTCGACGATCAGGAACGCTTCGTGCTCGACGCCTTGGCCGCACTGCGAGATCGCTGATCAGAGGAACTCGGCCAGCCCGCTCGTGTCGAGGCCGGGAATCCCGGTGGCTCTGACCAGGCGCTCCGCGACCTTGCGCCAGGTGAACAGGCGCGAGTGCCGGCGCGCGAGCTCGCCCATCGCCCGCGCCGTCTCGGGGTCGGCGAGGGTCAGCATCGCCTCGATGATGCGCTCGGGCTGGAGTGGGTCCACCACCAGCCCGCCAGGACCGATCATGGTGGCGGCCCCGCCGTCGGTGGTGCCCACGGAGGGGACGCCCGCACCGCCCGCCTCGACGTAGACGATCCCGGCCGGTTCGTGCAGTGAAGGCAGCACGAAGGCCGTGGCTTGGCTGTAGAGCTGAGCGAGGCGTTCGCGATCCGCGGGCACTCCGAGCGACAGGTGTCCGTGGGCTGTCACGCCCTCCTGGTCGATGCGGGGATGGCCTCCGACGACGTCCAGGCGCGCGTCCGGGTGAAGCTCCCGGACGCGCGCGAACGCCGCCAGCACCGCCGGCCCGTTCTTGCGCTCCCAGTCGCCTCCGACGAACAGGTAGCGGGGGTTGCTCCAGTCCCGCGGCGCCGGCTCGGGCCCCTCGTGGTTCTGGCCGAAGCCGACCGTGAACACCCGCTCGGGCGGGATCCCGTAGCTGCCGACGATGCTCTCGGCGACCCAGTGCGTGGCGCAGCAGCAGGCGACGGCCGATTCGTAGATCCTGCGCTGACGCGCGGCATAGCGCTCGATGTCCCGCTCGGAGAGGCCGCGGAGGTGCTCCCACGGATACGCCTGTACAGCCTGGAGCACGGTTGAGTCCTCGAGCGTCACGATCCGGTAGCGCGAAGGCAGGCGCATGTCGCTCCCCCGCTGCACGACCGCGTCCAGGTGCCCGGCGCGGGCGAGCCGGCGACGCATCAGCAGCGAGCGCGCGAGGATCGTGGGTCGTCCGAGCATCGCCGCGCCGTGAGCTCGCTTGGCGCTCGCGCGCAGGTCGGCGACGTCAGCCGGCCGCAGGCGCGCGGCGACGCTGCTCAGGTGCGCGAGCCTGCCGATGCGCGGCGGGAGCTCGCCGCTGATGGGGATCGCCTCCGCGACGACCTCCCCCATCGCGCGCAGCAGCCCGCCTGAGACTCCCGAATGGGCGACCTTGTCGGACGGGTCGATCCAGTCGGCCAGGCCGACCGACAGCGAGCTCGGCGAGCGCATCCGCTCGCACGATAGTGCGACGCCACGGCGGGCTCTCCTATTCGGCCAGCACTTCCTCGGCGGCGGTCGTGTAGTGGCCCTTCGGCTGCAGGTTGTTCTGCAACACGCCGAAGTAGTAGAAGGGGCTCTGGCTGACGTTCACCGGCCGCTGATCGCGCAGCTGGTAGAAGATGAACAGGCCCATCCGACTTCCGAGCACATGGCGAATTTCACCCACGGTCCGGTGGAGCGTTTCGCCGGTTTCCTGGTAGTTCATGCACGGGTTCCAGCCGTAGTCTTCGGTGACGCAGGTGGTGTTCTCGCCGGAGAGTCCCCACTCGGTCACGTCGATCGGAATCGTCGAGGACGCGCCGTGGGCGGCGCTCTGGCCGATCAAGGCTTCGAGCTTCGCGTGCCAGCTGGGTCCATAGAGGTGGGCGACCCAGCCTCCGACGTAGCTGCCGAGGTTCGGCACCGCGGCGAACATCCCGTTCATCCATTCGCCCGACGGGTCTTCTCCCACCGCCAGCAGGCCGACGTGCTCACCGGTCGCGTTGATCGCTTCGGCGGCTTCCTTCAGGCGGATGGCGTAGGTGCGGGCGCGAGCCGTGTAGGACGCGTCGCCCGGAGCGTCGCCGTACTGCCAGCCGGCGGAGGTCTCGTTACCGAACTCGATCGTCTGGATCGCCAGGTAGCCGTCGCTGCGGTGTGCCCAGAACGTCCCGCCCGGCCCGTAGGCGGTGGCCCAGCTGGCGAGGTTCCGCGCTTCGGCGGAGGAGGGCAGCGTGCCCTGGAACCCGGCCAGCGGCTCCACGCGAATTCCTTTTTCGGCGTAGCTGCGGATGAACTTTTCGATTTCGGGCGCCGCGGCGCCGAACGTGAACTCCACTCGCGCGACCTTTGCGCCGATGCTCGCGGCGGCGTTGGGTTCTTCGGGCAGGTTCCAACCGGCGTCGATGCCGGGCTGGAACACGGCGCTAGCCGGCGGTTCTTCTTTGGGCGCGGGCGGGGCCGCCGGATATGAGATGGCGACTTCGGTCGCCCATTCGCTGCCGTTGACAGCGGTTCGTACGCTGTAGTCGACGGTCTTCCCGGCGACGGGCGTCGGGGTGGTGGAGGTGCCGTTGACCACCGAGAAGCTTTCGGCCTGCCCCGGCACCTTGCTCACGAGCACGTACGTCGCGACCCCCGCGACGGTGTTCCAGCTCAGTGTCTGTCCCGAGACGGTGATCACCGGAGCCGCGCGAAAGTTGATGGCTTCGCTCGGCGGTTCCGAGGAGGGGGCCGGAGCTTCTTCCGACCCACCGGGCGCGGGGGGTTGGGGGGAAATCACGGGCGAGGGGTAGCTCACCTGCCGCCAGCCGGACCAGATGGACCCGTTGACTGCGGTGCGCACGCTGTAGCTGACCGTGACGCCGGGCGCGGGGGGCGGCGTGGTCGAGGTGCCGTGCACGATCGAGTAGACGTTGGCCCGGCCGGATATCCGGCGGACGAGCACGTAGCTGGTGATCTGCTCGACTTTGGTCCAGGTCAGGCGATTCCCGCTGACCGACAGCAGCGGCGCCCGTCGTGGGCCGGCGTTGGAGGCCTTGCGTGCGCGTGTGCTCGAGCGGGCGACGAGCGCGAGGTGGCGCCTGGCGCGTGCGAGCGTGCGCCCCGCGCGCTGCACGGCGCCGCGCTTGGCGGCGCAACTGGCGGAATGGGGGCCGTTCTTGCGCAGGCACACATTGAGGGCTCTGGCGTCGGTGACGAGCACGTGATCCGCACGGACGCTGAGCGACGCCGCGGACCGAAGGGCGCGGGGGACGACGGTTGCCGCGACGTTGCCGCGGTGAGAGGCGCGATGACGAGGGGCGGCCTGGCTGGCGGGGACCGTGATCAGGAGCACGCAGGCTGCCACCACGATCGCGCGCAAAGTCGGCAGGCTCCACGCCGGGGAGATCTTGCGGTGGAGGAACATCTTGCTGCTCACGTCCTTTCGGTAGCTGGGCTGTCTCCGCTTGGGAGACCCCTGGCTTTGCGAGCCCGTCTCACGACGGGTGTGCCTTTATCGAGGGGTGGGGATGGGGCTTTGCCGGTCGCCTATTGCTCTCTCTGCAAAAGCCCCCGAGAGCTTTAGGCCTGCAAGAGATCTCTCGGATCGGGACCTCCGAGCAGTGAACATGCGTCAGGGTGTTGGACGGATGTCACCAGCCGCGAGCAGCTGCCCGCCCATGCGCCGAGGCGCACGGGCGTCGTATCCGGTTCAAGTGGATCTGGCGCGCCGACGATGAGGATCGGGTGAGCGCGGCCGCAGCTATTCTGTTGATGGAGATGACACCGGCAGATACGCCCGAGGAGCCCCATGAGCTCGCTTGATCGAGTGAAGGCCGAGGATCACGGGGCGTCTCTGGCGAACGCGATGAGCGTCCTGCGTCGACGGTGGCTCGTCATCGCGGGCGTGCTGGTCGCGTGCATCGGTGTTTCCGCGCTGAAACACGAGCGGTCGTCCAAGTCCTACGAAGCCACGGCGAGCGTGCGCTTCCAGAGCGGCACGCTCTCCGATTCCGCGCTGCAGGTCTCGACCTCGGGGGGTGGCGAACCACAGCGCGAAGCGGACACGGAAGTGCTCGTCGCCCACTCTCCCGAAGTCGCCCAGGGCGTGCGTCGGCAACTGCGCCTGCCGGAGTCGACCAATCAGCTGCTCGACGAAGTCAAAGTCGAAGCGGCCCAGAACGCGGACGTCCTCAACATCATCGCCTCGACGGGCAACGCCCGGCAGTCGGCGCTGCTTGCCAACGCGTTCGCCCGGCAGTACATCGCGTTCAGGGCGACGGCGCAGCTGGCGGGCGTCGAAACGGCCGAGAGCAAGCTCCAGCAGCAGCTGACCGAACTTCCGGCCGGTTCGGCCGAACGCCTGGCCGTGCAGCAGTCGGTGCAGAGGCTCAACTCGCTGCGGGCGGTCGCCGGAGGCGGAGCCAGCATCATCGGCCTGGCCAGCCCTCCGAGCACGCCTTCGGGCATGCGCCTGTCGACAGCGGTCATCGTCGGGCTGCTCGTCGGGCTCGCGATCTCCTTCTCGCTCGTGTTCCTGCTGGAATCCCTGGATCGGCGGATCAAGTCGATCGAGGAAGTCGAACGCGAGTACCGCCTCTCGGTGCTGACCGCGATCCCGCAGTCTGCGTTCAGCGCGCGTCTCGCCGTGGACCGGGGAGAGCTGCTCGAGCCTCACCGCATCCTGCGCAGCGCACTCGACTTCGCGGCGGTCAGCCACCAGCTCGACACCCTCCTGGTCACGAGCGCGATCTCGGGAGAGGGCAAGACGACGGTCGCGGTCGACCTCGCGCACGCGATCGCCCTGACGGGACGTCACACCGTGCTGGTCGAGCTCGACCTGCGACGCCCGTCGTTCGCCAAGCACTTCGATCTCGATCCCTCCCGCGGGCTCACCACGGTGCTCGTGGGCGCCGAGTCGCTGGAGGACGTGCTGGTCGAGCCGTTCCCGAACCTGCCCAACCTGTCGGTGCTTCCGGCGGGACGCCTGCCCCAGAACCCGTCAGAGCTGCTCAGCTCACCGCGTGTCAGCGACATCATCTCCGAGCTCGCGACCCCTGAGGGGATCGTCATCATCGACGCCGCGCCGCTGAACCCGGTGGCCGACACACAGGTGCTGCTCCTGAACGAGACGATCCACGCGACGCTGATCGTCGCGCGCGTGGGCCAGACCACGCGCGACGAGATCCGTCTCGCGCGGACCATCCTGGATCGGCAGATGATCACCCCCATCGGCGTGGTCACCACCGGCCTGCGCGACGCGCATCGCTACGGCTACGGAGCCTACGCGGGCGAGGCCCCGACGCTCGACGTGGACATCGCAAGGAAGGCTCCGGCCGTCAGGGAGGCACCCGTCGGCGGCCGGGTCAAGTCCGGCGGACTGCGCCGCTGAGCGTGTGCCGATGCTCGCGCGACGGCTGTCACTGACGGCTCTCTCCCGCCGCGAGCTGCTCGCTGCCGCTCTGGCAAGCGGCGCCACGGCCCTGATCGCGTTCGCCGGCGCGCACAAGCTCGGCGTCGCGGGCCTGTTCGTGCCCGCGGCGATCGTGTGTGCGTTGATCCTGCTCGCTCGGCCGGTCGTGGCCGTGACGCTCGCCGTGGCGCTCGTGGTGATCTGCGAGGGTGGGACGTTCGGGATCCTGACCTTCACCGCGAAGCTCTACGAAATCACCTACAAGGATCTGACGCTCGTCGATGGGGTGGTGGCGCTCGCGATCGTGTCTGTCGCTCTCGACCTGCTGCGCAGGCGGCGCACTCCGTATGTGCCACGCGGCCTGATGGTCCCGATGGTGATGCTCGCGCTGGGGATGATCGACGGCCTGGTCGTCGGGCATGCGGCGGGTGCGAGCCTGCGGTTCGCGGTGGCGTCGGAGCACGTCCTCGGCTACCTGCTGTTCCTGCCGATCGCGGTCTGCAATCTCGAGCTCGACCGCCGGCAGATCATGCGGCTGCTCGCTGGGATGCTCGTGCTCGCGGGGGTGAAGGCGCTGCTCGGCCTGATCGAGCTGGCGGCGCATCTCGGCTCGCCGATCGAAGGGGTCGCCGAACTGACCTACTACGAACCGACTGCCAATTGGCTGATCATGATCGGCATGCTGACGGTGTTCGCCGCGCTGCTGGCGCGCGCCAAGCCACCGCTGTGGACGGTGGTGCTCGGACCGGTGCTTGTCGCGTGTCTGCTGCTCTCATACCGCCGTTCGTTCTGGATCGCCGCGGCGCTCGGCCTCCTGCTGGTGCTGCTGCTGGGGCTCTCGCCACACGGCCGCCGGCTGCTCGTGCCGACCGGCTTGGGCCTGGCGGTGGCGGTCTGGCTGCTGGGCTCGATCCACTTCCAGACCCAGGCGCCGATCATCAAACGGGCCGTCTCGCTCTCGCCGTCGAACCTGCAGGCGAACGCCGAGGATCGCTACCGGCTGAACGAGCGCGCCAACGTGATCGCCGAGATCCGTGCCCACCCGATCCAGGGGCTGGGCGTGACGATCCCGTGGGCCGCGACCGCGCAGACCCTGGCGGTGGAAGGCGAAGCGGGGGCGCTGGGGCGTCAGTACGTGCACTTCGCGGCCCTGTGGTTCTGGCTGAGACTCGGAATCCTCGGCCTGTTCGCGTACGTCGGGATGCTGCTGGGCAGCATGTGGGTCGCGTGGCGGGCGTGGCGTTCGAGCAGCGAGCCGATGCTGCGCGCGTTTGCGCTCGCGTCGCTGTGCGGGATGGTCGGCCTGATGGCGATGGACACCACCGCCAGCTTCACGGGCATCGACGCGCGTTTCACGACCCTGTTCGCGGCTCAGATCGGGCTTCTGGCGCTGATCGCGAGGACAGCCGAGCCGCTGCCCAGCGGCGGTGAGGGCGAGGCGCCGGAGGAGCAGGCGCGCTGGCCCGTGCTCGTCGCGCCTATCGCTCCAGCAGCGCGCTGAGCGCCTCGACCGAGTAGTTGCGCTCGACCTGGGCCCGCCCGTGCAGGCCGAGCTCCGGGGCGCCGTCGCGCAGCACAAGTACGAGCGCGGCCGCGAACGCGGTGGCGTCCTGCGCGATCAGGCAGTCCTCCCCGTCGTGCAGCTCGAGCCCGGCCGCGGCGCGCGCGGTGGCGATCACAGGCAGTCCGTGCGCGAGCGCCTCGATGAACTTCAACGGAGTGCCGCCTCCCTGCAGCAGCGGGACGACCGCGCACGAGGCGCTCGCGTAGGCCGCGTGCAGGTCGTCGACGAAGCCGAGGGTCTCCACACGCGGATCATTGGAGGGCGGCTGCTCGAGGCCCGCGCCCACCAGCGCCAGCCGCGCGTCGGGGATCGTGGCCCAGACCAGCGGGAAGACCTCGTCGAGCAGGAAGCGCAGGCCGCGCCGGTTCGGCTCGTAGGTGAAGCTCGCGACGAAGATCGCGCGTCGCTCGCCCGCGTTTGGCGTGACGGGCGCGATCGCCTGGACATCGACGACGTTGGGCACGTAGCGCAGGCGCGCGTCGGGGCACAGCTCGCGCGCGGCGGCGATCTCCGCGTGGCTGACCATCCACGACTCGGCCGAGCGCTCCAGCAGCCGCCGCTCGAACGCGCGCAGCGAGTCGCGCTCGCGCGCGCCGCGGTCGGTGATCTCGTGGCGGAAGGACGACTCGAGGTTGTGCGCGTTGTAGATCACCGGATGCGTCTCGGCGAGTCGCGCGAGCGCCGCCGCGGCTATCGGTCCGTCCGCGATCACGCGCCCGCGGTCGGGCGTGCGCGCAAGGCGGGCCGCTTCGGCCGCGAGCTCGCTGGAGATCCCGCGAGCGAAGCCGGCGGGCACGCCCGCGATACGGGCTTTCCCATACGCGAGGAGCCGCCGCGCGCCGCGCGAGGGCACGACCGGCAGTAGCTCGATGCCCGGGATCGACTGGAACGCGCTGTCGGGCTCGAGCGCGCCGAAGCGCGTGTAGAGCAGCGTCAGCCCGCCGTTCGCGGCGAGGGCTCGGGCGACGCCGTAGGTCCGCACCGCCTGACCGGAGTGCAGCACGGGCGTGTGGGTGGTGACGAGCAGGTCCTTCACAGCGCCTGGATCGCCGCGGCGATCTCCTCGAGGCGTCGATCCCAGGACCTCGACGCGGCGGCCAGCGAACGCGCGGCTCGCCGCTCTGGGCTGTCCTCGGCGAGGGCCTCGTCGAGCAGCTCGGCGACCCCGGCCGCGTCGGGGGCGCTCGCGACATCGGTGACCTCCGCGAGCGCGGGCAGCGGGGTGGCGATGACCGGTAGCCCCGCCGCGAGGTACTCGTAGACCTTCATCGGGAAGATGCTCGCGGTGAGCTCGTTGCGCGCGTAGGGGATCAACCCGGCGTCGGCGGCTCGCAGTACGTCCGGCAGCTCGCGGTAGGCGCGGCCGCCGAGCAGGTGCACGTTCGGCTCGGCGCTCAGCGCGGAGACGTCGGTGTGGGGGTCGCCGAGGCCGATCGGCCCGACCAGCGCGAACGACCAGGACGGCCGCAGCCGCGCGAGCTCCACGAGCAGCGGGATGTCCAGCTTGACGGCCGAGATCGCGCCGGTGAAGACGATCCGCGGCGAGGGCAGCGCGGCCATCGCGGGATCGACCCGGGCGGGCGGGCTCGGCTGAAGCGCCGTCGCGAACAGCTCCGTGTCGGCGACGTTGGGCGCGTCGAGCACGTTGCTAGAGATCGTCCGCAGCCGCTCGGCGAGCGCGGGCGCGCTTGCGAGCACCAGATCCGCGCGCGCGGCGAACCGCGTCTCCGCGGCACGGAAGCTCGCGGTGTCGATGCGCTCGTGCGCGGCGATGTCGTCGACGCAGTGATAGATCACGAGCGAGGGGTCGAGCGGGTCGATCAAAACCTCCGCCTGGGGGACGTAAGCCCACAGGATCGGCCGCCGCAGCCCGAGCCCCCGCGCCGCGCGGCGGACGAGTGTGGGCAGCAGCCGCGCGTTGAGCGCACGCGCCACACGCGAGCCGTGCAGCGGCAGCACGAGCGGGGAGATCACGTGCAGTCCGTCGACCGCGCGCGGGGGCGCGAAGCCCCGTCGCAGTCGTCTCCAGATGCGCGACAGGTCGCGCCCGGCGAGCTGTGGCTTGCGCAGGCCGAGCGACTCGACGAACAGCACGCGGTTCTCATGCGCGAGCCGGGACATCAGGTGATGCTGGTTGGTCCACAGCTCCGTGTCCCAGTCGGCGAACCCGACGCACACGATGTCGCGGCCCTGGAGACGTGGGGTTTCGCCCATCGGCGTCATGATCTCAGGCTGGGTAGTCTCGTGACGGTGATCCACGGCGACTGGCGCAGGTAGCAAGCGCCACATGTCTCACGCTTTCTCGCTGATGGGGTTCTCCAGCGCGCCGGAGAACCGCTCGACAAGGACGAGTGAGACCGCAAGACCGATGACGACGGCCCCGTTGACGCCGAGCTCCATGAGGGCGATGTGGATCGTCGCCGCACCAGCGTCATGCTCGCCACTCTGCATCGACAGATGCGCGCCGACCGACAGTATCTCGCGCACGACGCTGATGATCCCGACCCTGAGAAACGGCCCCAGCTTGAGCCCGTCGCAGTCATGGACCATCACCGTGCGGACGACGTCAATGATGACGATCGCGAAAAGTCCACGGTTTACGGCCGAGATGGCGGCCTGAGCGAAGGCTTCTTTCGGATTCACCAGATCACAGATGGTGTGGTAGAGGACCGCCCCCGCGACGATCATCAGGACGATGACCACGAACACGTGGATGAGATCTTCCGCGATCTCCAAGGCACTCTTCTGAATCTTGTCCATCACCGAGCCGCGATTGGCGTCGCCGATGCCCGGTCTTGTCGGGAATATGGCCTCTCTTATGATCATTGCGCACCCCTATGGTTGGTTCGGTGATCCCGGTGGGTCACCGCTTGTCTGGTGGACCTGCGGCTGTTCGCCGAGTACCAGACTCCCTCCCGAGGGCGCCGCTTGCCAGCCACCCTGGGGTGAAAGAAGGGACACCCTGAGCAGGCTTGGGGTCGGAAGACGATGGCTGCTTCTCCCTACCAGGGTGACTATCCGTGCTGGAACGGTCGCCGCAGGCGCGTCGTGGTTGGCCTAGTAGGGCGGCCCAAGGTGTCGCTGCTCTAACCCTAGGGTGTGTGGTGTCGTCGGGCGCGGTTCGGGACGATCGATGTGATCAGCCCGATGGGTCAACTCAAGACGAAAGATGTTGACTATGAGCGCTGCGTGTGAAGGGCGAGGCGTCGGTCATGTCGCAGTGGAGGAGGTGTGAGATGGGCTACTCGATCTTGGCAGTCCGTACGTCCGATGACGATGACGGACGTCTCCATCCGGCGCTGTCGGACGGGCACACGATGGTCCTCGAGCCTCTGGACGGAGCACCCTCGTGGGTGCACGCGAGGGGGCTCATCGTTAGCGAGATGGTCGCCGACGGATTGAGGACTCACCTCCGAATCGGGAACGTCAAGGTGGACGTCATGATCAGCGACGCCCGTTTGGCGGTCGGCTGCGTCAACTTCGACAGCGGTGAGCAAAGGAGCCCGGGAATCCGAACGGCCATCCTTGTCAAGAGCCTTGGCAGCGTTACCCCTGACGACGGCGCCGGCTACGGCAGGATGCTCGTCGGGCATGTTCGCTATCCGTGGCTGCGCTGCGTGGGGTTCAAACCGAGAACGGGCTGGCGGTCCAGGGACGAACTGCGGCTGGGGGTGGTCGCAAGGGCACCCGACGGCGATGAGCGGGAACTCTTCCTCGACGTGCAGCTTCCCAGGGGTGTCGACTCAGCCAGCCTAGCGCGGAGCGTTGTCGCGAAGGCCGCGCGCTATCACCTCGCGTACAGCGAGGTCACGGACGAGGTAGAGCGAGACAGCTATGAGCACCTTGCGGAAGGCCCACGTCTGGCGCCCGCGGGTCCCACGGAGTTCGCGCTCTATCGGCTCCCCAGCGCATCATTCGTCAGTGCCATCTCTGCCTACCCTCCACCGATCGTGCCCGCTGAGGTGGAGTAGCGCAGCATCCCCGACCTGGTCGGACTTCCAGAAGATGGAACCGCACGCGGTCTGGCAGACTATGTGTCGATCGGCTCGGCATGGCTTCTCGACCTCAAGACGACGGCGACCCCCTGGCGCCACACACGCTCTCAGCAGCAGAGTTGAAAGACCTGCTTGGCGCTGAACGCGCTGGCGATCCATTCTTCGCATACCGAGACGAGCTGGGGCTACTGCGGATATTTCCCGCCAGCCCGTCCGAGCGTCCGTACACGCTGGGGCGCGGCTCGGAAATGGACCTGGCCGTCACCTGGGACGCGGAGGTGTCTGGCATACACGCCGAGATCCAGTGCTTCGGTGAGGAGGTGACGATCATCGACGATGGCCTCTCCACGAACGGGACCTATGTGAACGGGCAGAGAGTGACAGGCCGCGCGCGACTGCGTGATCGCGACCGCATTCGCCTCGGGCGCACTGCACTCGCCTACAGGAGCGGGTCACGCTCGCAGGCGCTCGCAACCATCGCGGCGAAGGACGCACCTAGCCTGTTGAGGTTGACGGACATGCAGCGGAGCGTCCTCGTTGCGCTGTGCAGGCCCTTGCGTGACGATGCGGCATTCGTGACGCCCGCAACCAATCAGCAGATCGCCTCGGAGGTGTATCTGAGCATCGACGCCGTGAAGATGCACCTGCGCAACCTGTTCACTAAGTTCGGACTCGGTGCGCTACCTCAGAATCAGAAGCGGGCCAAGCTTGCCGAGCACGCGATGCAACTCGGCCTTGTAACACCAAGGGATCTGGCATGAGTGTGCCACCGAGGACGGCCCTTGTGACGCGATGGCAGCTCGATCGTAGGAGGCTGTCGTCAGTAGTCCTGCCGGCCATCCTGGCGGCGGCACTCATCGGCTTCGGAGTCGGTTCCATCGCGAATCCGAGCGCTTCGCTGCGCGCCGCGCCGGCGCTTGCGCCTGCCCGAGCCACGGGCAGCGTCAGAATCCCAGCTCTGACACCGGTAGTCCCAGTGCCGTCCCTACGCCGACGACCGACGTCTCCCGCACGACGTGTGGGAGGTGGCTTCCCACTCGCTGCCTCGCGGCAGGCGACGACGCCCCCACCTGGTGGCTCGTCCTCGGGCGGGACGACGACGAGCGCTGGCTCCAAGCCTTCTGGTCGTGAAGAAAGCGGTGGTTACCACCAGGAAAGCGGCGGCGGTTAAGGACACCGCTGAGACGACTCCCGCGACTATCTAGCTCGAGGAGCCAAGCTGCGCAAGCGTCACCTGTAGCGCAGCAGCCGATGCCGAGACGGTGCGCGCCCCGGCTTCGTAGGCAGCCGCACGGGCATCGTGTGCTGCGGTGCTCATCTGCTCATAGCCGCTCGCCATCCGGTCGAGCGCGCTGGCGAGCACCCTATTGGAGGCGCTTTCGGAAGGTCCAGGTCTTGCGGCTCGCAACGCCGCTGCAGCATGCCCAGCTACCTCGCCGAGGCGCCTAGCAGCTGCGGCCTGCGCCGGTGCGCTTTGGGCGCGAGCCAGTCGCCCACTGAAGCCGGATCGTTCGCTATTGAAGTCGTTGAAGACCTTGGCGAGCGCTGTCACGTAGCGCACGCTTCGATCGATCGGCAGCGCGTGGGCGTTGGCCAGCGTGAGCGTCCTGAGGATCTGCTCGCAGCCGACGCTCACCGCTGTGCTCGCGTGGGTGGGAAGCTGGCAGACCCCCGCCAGCACTCCAGTTGTGGTCGGTTGGGTGTAGAGGGTGGCATTGCCGGCATGGCCGCTCAGCACCACGTCTGGGTAGCGGAAGAACGCCTTCCCGCTCGGCGAGATCGATTCCCTGATCGGTTCGGAGTGGTCGAGGCTCGTCAGGCTTGCCGGCAGTAGAGCGGCGCTCGCGGCCGAAGAGAGGCCGAGGGTGAGCGAGCCATCGTGGTGGGGCGAGACAAACGTGAGGGGCGTGGAGATCTTGTAGCCTGGAGTCGGATTGGGGGTGCTGGCCATTCGCCACCCGGCGGGCAGAGAGAGGGTGACGCCGGAGGATGCGACTCTCGTGCCAGATGCGCTCGACGTGGCGCCGTGGACTGCCCGAGCAACCGCGAAGCCGGCGGCTGCCACCAGGACGAGGCCCATGAGCGCCGCCAGCCGCAGGCGCGCCCTACGCGGCTGTCGTCGCGGCTGTCCAAGACGTTGCGTGTTGGCGGATTGAAGCGTGTCCTTGGAGTGGACATCTAGCGTGGTAACGGTCTGCAAGGTGATCTGCTGGCTGGTGAAGTAAGTCGGGGTCGGTGTCTCGGGGGCGGGGTCAGGGTCGGTTATGTCGATGAGGCGGGCGTCTCGGCGCCATCTCGGGCCGAGCATCCCGATCACGATCTCCTCCAACTCCTCCCAGGCTGTGACAGCGCTGGATATGCGTTCGGATGGCTCCCTGACAAGCAGTCGTGTGACCCAACTGGAGAGGGCACGATCCACCGTCGTGTCCACGTCAGCAGGGGCGGGAATAGGATCGTTGATGCGTCGAAGCAACATGCCCATCGGCGAGGACGTGTCGTGGAACGGCACGTATCCGAGCAGGTACTCATACGCCATTACGCCGACCGAGTAAAGATCCGTCCAGGGTCCGACCTCTTCGCAGAGAGCCTGCTCGGGGGCCATATATGCTGGCGTCCCCACTGTCACTCCGCCCGTGCTTGACGCGAGCCCGTGTATGCCCGCCGCCTGCGTCGCCTTGGCGATCCCGAAGTCGGCGATCTTGACGCGACCCTCGTCCGTCACCATGATGTTCTCGGGCTTGAGGTCGCGGTGAACGATGCCCCGAGGTGCGACGGCCCCAAGGCCTGCCAGCAGTCCCTCGAGTACCCCAGCAAGCTGGGGTAGCGACAGATAGCCCATCCACAGCCGTAGGGAGCCTCTCGCTACGTACTCCATTGCGATATAGGAGGTTCCGGCCTCTCCGAGGTACTCGTACACGGTGACGATGTTCGGATGGTTGAGCGAGCCGGCGAGTCGCGACTCCGACACGAGTGCCAGGCCGGTACCCGTGGAGAGTCCGTCGGGTCCGTGTAGTGCCTTCAGTGCAACCTTGCGCTCGAGATCGCGCTGTCGGGCTAGGTAGACGACCCCCGTGCCGCCGCGGCCAATCTCGCTCAGGATCTCGTACTTTCCAACAGTCGCGCCGACCATCGACTCGACTAGTACAGCGTCAGCGGTATCCCAGCCTGTCGATTCAGCCACGTCTGACGGACCATTGTGAGCGACACGCGACGCACGGAGCCAGGCGATTGGCTGCGTCTGAGATCGTAGCGGTGATCGTAAGCGTCAGCAGTGGGTGGGTTGTGTCGAGTTTGGGGCCAGGCATGTTTGCGTGTGCCGCGGGTTCCGCCCGGCGCGTAGGGTGAAGGTGTACAGCCGTCCGACCCAGCCGGCCTTGACGACTCGTACCGAGATAATCAGTCCGCCTGGAAGGTGATGGCCTTTGAACAAGTGCGCCAGATCCACGTGGGTGGAGTGTCCACAGCCATGAGATCGGCACGACGTCCTTTGAGCCCCCGGAGTGACGCGCTTGCTTGCCAATGGGCAACCGCGTCCCCGGCAGACGACTTCTACATAGCCTCCGGGAGGTATTCCTAGGACCTGGAGCGATTGGACCTTCGTCCACGAGCCAGTGGTCGACCACCCGAATGTCCATTCCATGGATGCTCCCACCCGCGCTCCGACTTCCGCTGATGGCGCCGACATCGCAGTCGTGCTCCCGGTGGCGTTACTGGCGATTACGACCGCGCGCAGGCTGTGGCCCACATAGGCACTGGTCAAGGTGAGTATCGCGCCGGTGGCGCCGCTGATGTTGTTGCAGGCGTTGCCTCCCCGGTTGCAGAGCTGCCACTCGTAGGTGTAGCTGGTCGGTCCGCCCTGCCATGCGCCCAGCGAGGCGGCCAGGTCATCGCCCACGATGGCCGTGCCGGAGATCGACGGAGGTGAGGTGTTGAGAGGATGCGTGGGGGTACCGGGCGGTGGTTCTGGTTTGTGCGGTCCTTCTACCGGAGGTTCTTCTTCCGGAATCCGGAGGATCGCCTCGCTCGCCGTCCAGGACGCCGCGCTTTCTCCGGAGGAGGCCACGGCGCCGACGCCGACAAAGACTTTTTCTTTGGCTGGTATGAACGGCAGCTTCGTCGGATCGGGCTTGAAGCTCTGGGGGTCGACGCCAAGCGCCTGCCAGAAATACTTGGTGATGCGCCCTTCCGTATTGCGCGGAAGGTTCGACACAGCGATCTCATAGCCCCACTCGCCGTCGTCTACGGATGTCCAGGAAATCGACTCGTTATCCGCGGACAGCGTCAGGGCGGTCGGTGGTTCTAGTATGAGCCCAGTCGGGGTCACTGCCACCTCGTTGGTCGACCATTCTTCCGGGCTCGTGTGCGGGGACGACAAAGGCCCAATGCCCACAAACACTTTGCCCTTGATCGGCGTGAAGTCCAGGGCTTTGGCGTCCGGTGTGTACGTCTGCGGGTTGGCGGCGACGGCCTGTTCGAAGTAGTCCGTTTTGCGACCTGGAGCATTGCGTGGAAGGTTCGAGACTGCGATCCTGTATCCCCACTCCGATTGGAGCGAGGACCACTGCACTGTGTTGCCGTTCGCGGTGATTTCAAACGGAGGGAACGCCTGTGCCTTGGCAGCGCTCAGCAGGAGGGTCGCTACTGCGAGAAGCAATGCGAAGAAGCCCCTGATTTGCGCAGGGCGGACGGCATCATAAGCGCGATCGATTGATTGCGCCGAGGTGCCATATGATTTTGGATACCGGTCAAAGTCCAAGAGTCCCCCTTGCTACTGAGCGCGCGTAGTCTACTCATTGATCAGCAAACGTCAACATCACGAATTTGCGCGGGCGTGACGAGAGCGCTAGGACCGCCGATGTCCGGTGGGTGATCTTGCCTGAGCGTCTCCAAATCGAGTCCAGAGCACCGCGCCCATCGGCGTCATGATCTCAGGCTGGGTAGTCTCGTGACGGTGATCCAAGGCGATGAGGCCCGCACCGCGCGGCTGCTGTTCGACAGGGAGCTGACCGCCGGTACCCTCGCGCCGGGAGCTTTGAGCACGCGAGCCGTACGAGGCGCGACGCGCGTGCGCCCCGTTCCGCCGCGTGCGCTGCGCGTGGCCGGGCAGGTGCGCTACAAGCTCGGCAGGCTGGACTTCGAGTCGGCGGTGATGGAGCCGCTGATGGCCGCGCGCCGAGCCGCGCTCGGACACGAGGCCGCGGGAGCGCCGCCGCGGTTCCTCGTGCGGGTCGACGAGTTCCCGCACTTCCAGGCGTGGGACGACCCCGGGCGGTTCGGCACCGAGCGCTACGAGCGCTTCCACGAGTCGATGTTCGCCGCCGGCCTGCCATATCTGGTCGCGGTGCTCCCGCGCGTGAGTCGCGAGCCACTCGTGCCGGCGGGCAGGGAGTCGCGGCCGCTCGACGACGGCGAGCTCGAGATGCTGCGCCGTATCCCCTCCGAGGGGGTGTCCTTCGGGTTGCACGGGCTCGATCACCGCACGCGCTTCGAGTCCCCGCACCACCACTCCGAGCTGTGCGGGCTCGGCGCGGCCGAGACCGAGGAGCTGCTCGACCGCGCGCTCGGGGAGCTCGCTCCGCACGGGATCAGGCCGGACGTGTTCGTGCCCCCATACAACCGCTTCGACGCGGGCCAGTTCGAGGCCCTGGCACGCCGCTTCCAGGTCGTGTGCGGCGGGCCGGAGTCGATCGGCACGATGGGCTTCCACAGCACGCCGCAGTGGCGCGGGGAGACGGTGTACCTGCCGTCCTACCTGCCGGTGTATGGGAGGGCGGCCGAGGTGCTGCCCGCGGCGAAGCGCGCGATCGAGCTGGAGGCGGGTATATGGATTCCGATCGTGCTGCACTGGGGCTGGGAGATGGGCGACGAGTGGGAGGCGCTGAGGCGCCTGGCGGAGCTGATCGCTCCGTACGCCGCGACGTGGGAGGACTTCCAGCAGGCGATCGAGCGCAGCCGATGAGCGACGTGTCGCCGCGGGCACTGCGCGAGCGCTTCCCGCGGGTGGCGATCGCGCACGACTGGCTGACCGTCCCCGGCGGCTCCGAGCAGGTGGTGCTGGAGCTGCTGGAGATGTTCCCCGCTGCGGAGCTGTTCACGTCCGTGTACGACCCCGCGCCTTGGCCGGCGCAGATCACGGGGCGCAAGGTCCACAGCTCGTTCCTCTCGAGGATCCCGGGCGCGTCACGCCACTACCCCAAGCTGCTGCCGCTGATGAGCCGCGCGTTTCGCTCGTTCGACCTGTCGAGCTTCGACCTGGTGATCTCCAGCAGCCACGCGTGCGCGAAGAACGTGCGCACCCCGTCGCACGTGCTACACGTCTGCTACTGCCACACGCCGATGCGCTACGCGTGGGAGGAGGACTTCCTCGACGGCGAGGAGGTGGGGCGCGGCGTGCGCCTGCTGCTGCCGCCGCTGCTCGCGCGGCTGCGTCGCGAAGACCTCGCCGGCGCCGCGGGGCCGGACGTGTTCGTGGCCAACTCCCAGTATGTGGCGGCGCGCATCGAGCGCTTCTACGGACGCACGGCGACGGTCGTCAACCCGCCGGTCGACGTCGAGCACTTCCTCACGCTGAAGCGCGACCCGGGCGACTACTTCATGACGTTCGGGCGGGTCGTTCCGTACAAGCGGGTCGATCTCGCGGTGCTCGCGTGCGAGCGGCTCGGCCGGCCGCTGAAGGTCGCTGGGGACGGACGGGCGCTCGACGCGGTGCGGGCGCAAGCGACGGGTGACGGGGTGGAGTTCCTCGGCAAGGTGGACCAAGCCGAGCGCGACCGGCTGCTGTGCGGAGCGCGTGCGCTGCTGTTCCCCGGTGAGGAGGACTTCGGGATCGTGCCGGTGGAGGCGCAGGCGGCGGGCGTGCCGGTGATCGCCTACGGTGTGGGCGGGGCGGTGGAGACGGTGCGCGACGGCGAGACGGGGGTGCTGTTCGACGAGCGAAGCGCGGCCTCGCTGGCGACGGCGATCGAGCGTTTCGAGAGCCTCGCGCTCGACGAGGATCAGATCCGCGAGAACGCCGCGCGCTTCGGCCGCGAACGGTTCCGCTCGGAGATGGCAGCGGTGATCGAAAGGGCCTCGGAGGAGCACGGGCGGCGGTAGTGTTGTCGGGGTGAATGAGATCCTCCCCGGGGTGTTCCACTGGACGGCGCCTCATCCGAGGATCCGCGTCGAGGTGTCCTCGTACTGGCTCGAGGAGACCGGCGTGCTGCTCGACCCGCTGGTGCCGCCGGGCGACGGGCTCGAGTGGTTCGCCGGTCGGACCGTCGCGCCGACGGCGGTGCTGCTGACCAACCGCCACCACTACCGAGAGTCGGCTCGCTTTGTGGAGCGCTTCGGCTGCTCGGTCCACTGCAACCGCGCCGGTCTGCACGAGTTCTCCCACGGCGAGGTGGTCGAGGGGTTCGACATCGGCGACGTCCTGGCCGGTGGCGCGATCGCATGCGAGCTGGGCGCGATCTGCCCCGACGACACGGCTTTGTTCCTGCCCGCCCAGCGCGCGCTGGCGATCGCTGACGGCGTGGTGAAGGGCGGACCGCATGGGCAGGACGGCCCGCTCGGATTCGTGCCGGACTCGCTGATGGACGATCCGCCCGCCACCAAGCGCGGGCTGCTGGCGGCGTGCGAGCGCCTGCTCGACGAGCTGGACTTCGCGCACCTGCTGCTCGCGCACGGCGGCCCCGTGATCGGCGATGGCCGCGAGTGCCTGCGGGAGCTCGTGGACTGCGGCGGGCGCACCGCGTTCGAGATGTAGCGGCGTCTTCATGCGTGTACTGGTCACCGGAGCGAGCGGCTTCATCGGCGGGGCGCTCTGCGAGCAGCTCCTCGAGCGCGGCCACGACGTCGCCGCGCTCGTGCGCCGCGAGGGATCCGAGCCGCCCGGGACGCGCGCGCTCTCGGGCGACCTCTCCGATGGAGAGCGCCTGACGGCGATCGTGGGCGCCGAGCGCCTCGACTGCGTGGTCCATCTGGCCGCGGAGATCGCCTCCCAGCGCAGCGAGCGCAAGGTGCGCGAGGTCAATGTGGGCGGCACCGAGCGGCTCCTGCGGGCGTGTGTCGCCGCGTCGCAGGGAGACCCCGAGGGCGGGCCGCGAGTGGTGTTCTCCTCGACGGTTGTCACCGGCGACGCGCACGGTGCACTGCTGAGCGAGGACGAGCCTCTGCCGGTGCAGACGCCGTATGGGCGATCGAAGCAGGAGGGCGAGCGGCTGGTGCTCGGCTCGGGCCTGCCCGCGGTCGTGGTGCGTCCCTCGCACGTGTACGGACCGGGCGGCTGGTATGCGAGCGAGCTGATCCCGCGCCTGCGCCAGCCCGGCCGCTTCGCGGTGATCGGCAGCGGCGAGAACCTGTGGGACGTGGTGCACGTGGACGACGTCGTGTCGGCGTTGACCCTGGCGGTGGAGGGAGCGCCGGCGGGCGCTGTCTACCACGTGGCGGACGACGAGCCGATCGCGTTCTACGACTTCATGGCGCTGACCGCGGAGGCGCTCGGCGTGGGTCCGCCGCGGCGCATCCCCGCGGCGCTTGCGCGCATCGTGGCGGGCTCGAACGCGGTCGACGCGGTGGTGCGCTCGGCCCGCTCGTCCAACGCGAAGATCAGGCGCGAGCTGGACTGGCAGCCGCGCTTCCCCACCGCGCGAGAGGGTGTGGCCGACGCGGTTGCGCGCCTAACGGCGCTCAGCGGCTGAGCGTGAACAGGCCGTAGATAGTGCGGCCGGCTGCGCCCGACGAGCCGATCGGCGTCGCCGCGAGGCGATAGTGGCCGGCGGGCAGGTGGGCTATGTCGAGCGTGGTCGCGTTCGCGGCGGCGCGTCCCGGAAGCTGGAGCTTGACCGGCGTGGCGAGGTGGTGGATGCACGTGCGCGCGCCGAGCTTGCAGCGGTGGCTGATCACGCGCCGGTAGATCCGCAGCTCGACCGTGCCGGTGGCCGAGAGCACGTATGTGACACGAAGCGCGCGCCGGCGTTTGGACGTGGAGGAGGCGACGTGCAGGCGCGTGAGGCTCGGCGGCGGCTCGACCGTTGCGATCGTGCCGAGGATCGGCGTGGTGAGGGTCGCGGTCGTGGTGCCCCCGCCCGCCGGTGGTTCGGGTTCGGGTTCGGGTTCGGGTGGAGCGGTGGCGATTGCGGACAACGCGATTGTGGTTTCTCCGGCCTGCGTGGTGAGCGCGAGCGAGTCGGTGAAGTCGCCCGGCTGGGAGGAGTGAAACGCGACGCGCACCGTGATCGTCTGTCCCGGTTCGATCGTGCTCCCCGGCGCCGGCAGTCCGCTCGCTTCGAACGGCTGAGCGGGCGTGCTCACCGCGCTCACGTTCAGTTTCGTGGCGCTGGCGTTGGTGAGCGTGACTTCGCCGGTCAGATCGGCCCCAGCCGGCGCTTCGCCGAGGTCGAGCGACGATGTCGAGGGTGTGAGCCCCCGCTCGGCGAAGCCGATGATCTTGCCTTCCCAGTTGCCCACGTAGATGTGCCCGTTGGCGGCGTCCGGGTGCGAGAACTTGTTCGCGATGCCGATCGGCGCGTGCCACAGGATCTGCAGCGATTCGGGCCCCGCAGGCACCGGGTTGTAGGCGACCAGTTCCCCTTCGTTGCATTTCGAGGGCGGGCAACGGGTGATCCACAGGACGCCGCTGCCGTTGGTGGTGCCGTTGGAGGTGACGATCGGCGAGCCCGACCCGAACCCGAACAGTTCGGGGCTGGTGGCGGCGAGCGAAAGGGTCGGTTCGCTGGTTTCTTCGTCGACGCCGTACTTGAAGAAGCGCAGCCTGCCGCTGCTGCCGCTGTCGACGCCGCCCGGCGAGACGGACGGGATGTACACGTAGCCGCCGTCGCCCGGCCATGCGGCCGAGGCGTCCCACACGCCGCCGTAGGGCCCGAGCTTCTGGACGATGCCGTCGCTTTCTCCCGGGCCCTGACCCATGCCGCCGAGGTTGGTGCGGTCGAGCAGGTAGACGTAGCCCTCCTTGCCGTCCTGGACGAGCAGTTCGGGCACGCTCGTCCCCGCGCCGAACTGGGACGGGAGCGCGATCGGCGCGGAGGAGCTCAGGTCGAGGTCGTGTTCGTCGAGCAGGACGTTGTCCGACGGGGAGAAGAAGTCGGTCGCGAGCAGGTTGCCTTCGGGCTGCACCGCCACGCGCACCACCGACTCGCCTAGACGGCCTTCGGGCGGTTCGTGGCCCTTCCCGACGGGCGGGTCGCCGTTGCCCTGTCCGCCTTCGCCGTCTTCGTTGCCGGTGGCGAAGAGGATCTGCCCCGATCCGTCGGAGACCAGGCCGCCGCCCGCCTGCCAGATCGAGCCGCCATACGCCGACGCGGCCCACAGGGTCTTCAGTTCCCCAGACGTCGTCACACCGGCCACCCACCCCTGGTAGGGGGTTTTGTCGCAGTGGCTGCCGAACGCGGCGTAGACGACGCCGTTCATCAGCAGGAGGGCGGGCCGCTGCAGCTCCTTGGGCGCCTGGAACGGCACGTTGCCGGGGAGGTTCTGAGCATTTCCGGCGATCAGTACGGGAAAGCCGGAGGCCTCTTTCCCGCTGCTCAGTTCCACCGCGTGCATGTACCAGACGCTCGCTTCGGAGCTCCCGGGCGTGACGTATCTGGTTGAGACGAAGTACGCGATGTTCGATTCGGTGTCGATCACGGGCGTGCCGGTGATGCCGACGTGCGGTTCGAGATCGCTGCAGGAGATGTCCGCGTCACTCGAGTTGACAGGCGTGCCGACGTTGAGTTCCCACCTCGTGGCGCCGGTGTACGGGTCGAGGCCGTAGACGCGATCGTCCTCGGTCGCCACGAGCAGCGTCCCGTCAGCTGTCAACGGCTGGGCGTAGATCTGGCCTTTGAGCGAGCGGCTGAAGACCTGTCCGAAAGAGCCGCCGCCGAGCAGTTCGTGCGTGAGCGTCGGCTCGTCGGGATACCAGGCTGTTCGCAGATCGTCGGCCGCGCCAGTCACCTCGCCGAACGCAGAGCTGGCCGTCAGGAGCGCGAGCATCGCCGCCGCGAGGGCGCTCGCGCCCCATCGCCCGACGCACGCTGAACGGGCACCGCTCATGTGCTCTCCAGGTCGAACGCGCGCGCGGCCTCGTCGGCGACGTGACGGGCGATCGCGAGCGAGGAGGTGGCGGCGGGGGAGGGGGCGTTGCGCACGTGGAGCGCGCGCTCGGTCCTCGAGAAGACGAAGTCGTCGACCAGCCGGCCGTCGCGGGCGAGCGCCTGTGCGCGCACACCGGCGAACGAGCTCTCGACGTCGTCGCTGCGCAACTCGGGCACATAGCGGGCGGCGGCGTCGACGAACGCGGAGCGCAGCGCGGCGTGGCGCAGCTCGGTCACGCCGGTCCTCCACCAGTTCGCGAGCATCCGCCACGTGCCGGGCCACGCGAGCGTGTCGCGCAGGTCTCGCGGCCGGATCTTCGCGAGGCTGTAGGCGTCGCGGGCTCCGGCCATCAGGGCCGTCGGCCCGATCAGCACCTCGCCGCTGATGTGCTTGGTGAGGTGGACGCCGAGGAACGGCAGCGAGGGGTCGGGCACGGGGTAGATGAGCGAGCGCACGAGGTTGCGCCGCGCGGGCACGAGGCGTAGGTAGGCGCCGCGGAACGGCACGATCCGCGGATCGGGGTCGGCCCCGGCGGCGACCGCGAGGCGATCGGCCCACGCGCCCGCGCAGAAGATCGCGTTGCCAGTCTCGGTGGTCCCCTGCGAGTGCGTCAGGCGCAGCGATCTGCCGGCGGCGCTCACGTCTTCGACCTCGCAGCTTGTGGTGACGGTGCCTCCCGCGTCGCGCACGTCCTGGGCATACGCGCGCGCCACGGCGGGGAAATCCACGATCCCGGTGCCCGGCGAGTGCAGCCCCGCGATGCCGCGCGCGTGGGGCTCCAGCTCCTGGATGCCATCCGCGTCGATGCGCCGCAGCCCGGGTACGCCGTTGGCGTTCCCTCTGCGTTCGAGCTCGTCCAGCCGCGCGAGCTCGGCGCTGTCGGTCGCGACGATCACCTTCCCGCACCGCTCGTTGGCGATGCTGTGCGCGTCGCAGTACTCGTACATCTCGCACGCGCCCTCGACGCACAGACGCGCCTTCAGCGAACCGGGTACGTAGTACACGCCCGCGTGGATCACGCCCGAGTTGTGGCCGGTCTGGTGGGTGCCGATGTCGTGCTCGCGCTCGAGCACGCACACGGTCGCGTGCGGATGGCGCCGCAGGAGCTCACGTGCGACCGCCAGGCCGACGATGCCGCCGCCGACGACCGTGAGGTCGGCGCGCTCGGGGGCTGGCGTGGGGGAGATAGAGGCGGGAGGCGCGATGAACGCAACTCTAGTCCCGCCGTCCGTGGGGCTCATCCGCCGCGGACAAGATGCCTCCGGGCAAGAGGCCTCTATATCTAAAGAGGTGCACAAAGATCTGTCGACCTTGAAGCGGCATCTCCGCGTATGCAAGAACGACGGGCGGTCTGCTCATCCTCGGGTGCGCCGCGGCGCGGCGTCGCTCGCCGATCTCAGCCAGACGATTGCGGAGGATCTCGAGCAGGGTCGGGAAGCCGATGCGTTGCGATTGCTTTTCGGATTCGCCGACGACTTCAGGGGATCGTCGCGCTCTGGTCAGATGTTGCTTCTACGAGACGAGCCTCTGAGTACAGGCGACGCACGTTTCGATGCAGCGCTGGCCGGCGTCGCCGAGCTGTTCGCGGCCGAGGGCGGTCTCGCGGCGCCAGCGTGGGTGAACGGAGCCGATCGCTTCGTCGAGCCCTGGTGGTTTGTCGCGAGCAGGCCTGCGTTCCACGCGTACACGCTCGCGCATACGCCAGCGGTGCTTGCGCGTCATGGGGTGTTCATGGCGCGTGAGGTGTTCGATCGTGTCTGAGGAGGTCATCGCTCTCGTCAAGCACATGTATCCGCTCCAGGAGCCGTCGCCCAAGACGCGGTTCTTCCTCGAAGAGATCCTCGGCGCGGGTCGGCCCGACTAGCGAGCCACCGCCCCGGGGCCACCGGGGGCGGTGGCCGCCGCGGCATCCACCAGACCGGCTCCGTAGAGGCGTTCGTCGCCTCCGCCGCCGAGTTTGCGCGCGGTCGCGCGGAGGCGATCGGTGATCTGCGCGGGCGTGGGGTGTCTGCCGAGCACGCCGCTGGCGATCACGAGCGCCGCGGTGGCCGCCACGTGCGGTGTGGCCATCGAGGTGCCTTCGTAGCCGGAGGGCATGCCGAAGCGTCGCAGCGAGCTGCCGGTGAAGGTCACCTGGAAGATGTCGCGGCCGGCCGGCAGTTCGGGGTGGCAGTTGGGGTCGCCCACTAGGGTCGCGTCGGGGCCGCCGCCGGGCGCGACGAGCGTGAGACCGGTCCCGTAGTTGGAGTACGTCGCGAGGCAGCCGTGTTCGGTGGTTGCCCCAACGGAGATGACGTCGGGCGCGCGTGCGGGGTAGGCGATGGCGACGTGACCCTCGTTGCCCGCGGCGGCGACGACGAGCACGCCGTGGCGGTGGGCGTAGTGGATCGCTTCGATCAGCTCGGGGATGTCAGACGCGGTGACGCCGGGCGTGAACTCAAGGCTGAGGTTGATGACCTGCGCGCCGTGCTTGACGGCGAACAGCACGCCTTCGGCGATCGTGGACGCTTCTCCTTCGCCCTGTGTGTCGAGCACCCGCACGGGCATGATATGAGCGGCGAACGCGACGCCCGTGAGGCCGTAGCGGTTGTTGGTGGCCTCCGCGATGGTCGCCGCGACGAACGTGCCGTGGCCGTTGCGGTCGTTGGGGTACGGGTCTTTCTGGACGAAGTCCCAGCCGTGTACGAACGAGTAGCGGCTGAAGTCGGGCGAGCGGCGGAACGGGCCTCGGTTGGCGTAGGCGACTCCGGTGTCGAGCACCGCGATCGTGACGCCTTTCCCGCCGGGGGCGTGGTCGGCGGCGACGTTCGCCCAGGCTTCCGGAGCGCGAATTCCGAAGGCGCCGGAGAAGTTCCACTGCAGCAGCTGCCAGTCGCCCGCCTGCGGCCCCTGGCCCTGATCGTTGGGGATCAGCCCGCCGGTGGCGTGGGCGACGTAGTCGGGCACCGCCCACCGCACGCCGTGCTCGCGGCGAAGGCGCGACAGCTCAGCCGCCATCGTCACTCCGCGGGGGATGCGCACGAGTCGCGTACCCGTGCCGGCGGGCGAGGCGGCCGCGCTCGACAGGCGCGCGACGGTGGCCCGTGCGGCGGGCGCGTATCTGACGACGATCTCGTTTGCGACATAGCTGTGGCCGCTCGAAGCGCGGGCCGAAGAGGCGGACGCTCCGGCGATGCTGACGACCGCGCACAGCCCGAGCGTCAGCAGCGCATGGTTGAGCGCAGACAGGAGAGCTTGGGGGCTGGGGCGGTGGAGCATGGCCTTTGGGTAATGATGGTTGGGCGGGCGAGAGCACTGTCGCAGACCCTGCGGGTAATGCCGATGAGCGAGCACTTCTTCCCACGTGACGAGTACTTCATGCGCCTGGCCATGCGCGAGGCCGAGCGTGCGTTGGAACACGACGACGTGCCGATCGGCGCGGTGCTCGTGTGCGACGGCGAGGTCGTGGCGGCGGCCCACAACGAGCGTGAGCTGCGCCAGGACCCGACCGCACATGCGGAGATCGTGGTGCTGCGCGAGGCGGCGCGGCTCGGTGGCAGTTGGCGGGTGCTCGACTCGGTGCTCTACGTGACGCTCGAGCCGTGCGCGATGTGCGCCGGCGCGATCGTGCTCGCGCGCGTTCCGCGCGTGGTCTTCGGTGCGTCGGATCCGAAGGCGGGAGCGTGCGGAAGCGTCCTCGACGTGCTCGGCGAGCCGCGCCTGAACCACCGTCCGGAGGTCGCGGGCGGGCTGCTCGGACGGGAGTGCGGCGAGATGATCAGCGGGTTCTTCGCGTCGCGGCGGTAGGTGCGGATCGAGCCGCCGTCTCACGTCCCTCGGCCGTCGAGATAATCTAGCCTTGTAGGTGTCGCCCTGGAGGGGTGGCAGAGCGGTTGAATGCGGCGGTCTCGAAAATCGGGTGCGCCAAAAGTTCGCAACTTCGAGCCATGGCGGCATTTCTGGCTTTCCTGAGCCGTTTTCCGCATGGTTGAGCGGGATTCGGGCGGTGTTTGCTGGTGGGGTTTGGAAGCTGCGAGACCGCTGGAAACCGCCTGAGACCGCTCAGTCCGCGGTTGGACTGGCGCGAGTTTGGCGCGAGAACTGGTCGTTGGGTTGAGGGTTTGCCGCCGCGGACTGGTTGCGGCAAACGGCCGATGGGGCAGCTCATCATTTGCCGGTGCGCCGGTGTTTCGGATGGGCTGCGGGACTGGCGTAAAGCTGGAACGGAGGGGGGGAGATTCGAACTCCCGGTACGCCAATCAGACGCACAACGCTTTTCGAGAGCGCCGCATTCAACCACTCTGCCACCCCTCCAGAAAATGGATGGTAGGGAAAATGTACAGGGATCTGGAAAATATCCAGGGCGCTGGAAAAGCTCGAGCGCGCTCGGTATCGCCCAGGGCTCTTGTTGGCGCTTGCCCAAGATGGACGTACGTTATTATCAACCCTACAAGGATGGTTGACACCGGTTTTGCGTCGGCGGCGGCGCTGCAGTTCGATGGATCGAGCCCTGCTGTTGCGTTGTGGCGGCTCGTTGGCGCCCTGACAGCCGAGCAGGCCCAAATCCTTGCGGGCGAGATCAAGCTGCTGGCGGGTGCGGCGTGGCCGGAGCAGCCATCCGGGCCGTCTCGTTCGCGGCTCGCGAAGGGCGTGAGGGAGAGGCACTCCCGATGGTGTCCGAGCTACCACGATGAGGCGTGCGTGTGTTCCCCGCGGTGGGAGGCATGGGTGTACTCGCGCAACGACAGGGGCAAGATTCGAAAGACGTTCCCTGAGCGCTGGGAAGCGAAGGCTTGGCGTCACGAGCAGCTCGAGCTGGCGAGCATCGACCGGCTGCGAGCCCCGAGCCGTCTCTCGCTTGCCGAGGCAGGTTCGCGGTGGGTCGAGATGGCCCGCGACGGGCAGATACGCAATCGCTCGGGGCGACGCTATAAGCCGAGCGCGCTACGCACGATCGAGACCGACCTACGTCTACACCTTGCCCCGAGGCTCGGCACAAGGAGCATGGTCGGGGTCACGCGTGCGGATCTTCAGCGGCTTGTTGGTCGCTGGCTGGCCGCGGGGAGGAGCCCGAGCAAGATCCGGTCGATCATCAACGCCGCACGAGTGCTCTGGCGAGACCTGGATCTCATCACCGGGCACGACAACGAGCTGCTCATCGACCCGACCCGTGGTCTACGTCTTCCGGCGAGTACGGGGCGACGCGAACGGATCGCGACCCCCGATGAAGCCCGCAGGCTGATCGAGGCGCTCCCGCCGAGGGATCGTGCTCTGTGGGCAACCGCGATGTATGCAGGGCTGCGCCACGGCGAGCTACGCGCCCTACAAGTCCGCGACATCGACCTCAAGCGACGCCGCATCAACGTGAAGCGGGGCTGGGATCAGTACGAGGGCGAAATCGACCCCAAGAGCGAAAAGGGCACCCGCTCCACGATCATCACTAGGCCCCTGCTCGACCTTCTCGCGATGCACCTGGGAGACGCCGGCCACGAGAACACCGACCTCGTATTCGGACGGACACAGACGAAGCCGTTCCAGAGCAACACCGTCAACAAGCGAGCCCGGAGGGCGTGGGTCACAGCGCGCAAGCGGGAAGACCGCCAGGACATGCTCCCGATGGCACAACGGCTCCGCGAGATCGGGCTGCAGGAGTGCCGCCACACCGCCGCCTCGCAGATGCTCGATGCCGGGATCCCGATCGACAAAGTCAGCAAGTTCATGGGACACGCCTCGATCACCATCACCATCGACCGGTACGGACACCTACTCCCCGGAGGCGAAGCCGACGCCACGGCTCTTCTCGACGCTTATCACCAGCGACACGAAGTTCCGTAGAGACGATCAAGTCCTTGAAGCCTTGTGGCGTTGCTCGTTATCGTGTTGCTGCGTTCGGCGACTGTTGTCCTCTAGCCGAGCGACTCTCTCTCGTTTTAGTGCAATTTCACGCTGGGCCTCGCGGTAAAGGAGAAGCGCGATCAAAAATGCCGCGATGATTGTGATGATGCGAACGTCGATGTGACCGAGCGAGTCGGCGGGTGTGCCGATAAAGTTTGCCATTAGGGCAACGGCTACGGTTACAACGGTGAGGGCCGTGAGGCCGCTCAGGATGTTACTCGTCCTTCGTTCTCTAGCTGCGGCCGCCTCTTGCACGCGCCGCTCAGCGATGCGTTGAAGCGTTTCTACCTTGCCCTCTACTGCTGCGACCAAATGGTCGAACTTCTGTACGTCGGCAATCGCATTCCAGATGCTTAGTTGTCCGCCCGCGAGATCGGTGAGCGCGCTATCTAGTCGTGCCCGTGCTTCCTGAACGCGGGTGTAGATCGTGAACATCCGCTCGGTGTCGGCTTCGAGGCTAGCCAGCGATTCGGGCGTTTGCCACTTATCGTTGTCCAGCAAAGCGAGCAGGCCCCGGTCCATCTCCATGAATACGGCGTAGTAGGCCCATTGCAGTTCGGTGAGTCGCATCGGCACTTCCTGTGGGACAAAGGCGTCGCTTCCTCCCGTCACGATGACGCTCGAATCAATGCCTGGGATGAAGGTGCCATGCCAGTACCTGATTGTCGTTGAGAAAGTGGGGACAAATGGGCGAGCGAGCTCTCGTCGCCGCCTTGGCCCTCCCGAACGGCTTCCCGCAAGGACGAACACCGGGTGCAGCCACAACAAGCGACCCCACTCATCGTTGTTCGGCCCTGAAGAGGCAGTGGCGGAAGACGACTCGACCGCGGCAGGTAGAGCATTCAGAAGCGGCGTCAACCAGGGTTCCTGCCTGGCATCGGGGACGCGTCTAGCGACTACGTCGGCCAGCACACCGACCGTTTCGCGGGCGACCATCTCGTAGGACGCGGCCACTGGGGAGCGAACGTCAAGATTCGGGTCGCCAAGCAGATGTCCGATCGATTCGATGTTTCGGCGCGTTGCTCTGACGCTCAGGTGGACGGGTGCCGTGACGTCATAGACGCCCGTTATAACGCCGACGCCAAGGTCGTATAGTTCTACGCGGAGCTTGCGTAGACACCAAGTCCAACCGCTCAACGCGTCGTGAAGCCAACTTTGCTCGACATCCGGACGACTCTTCTGGGCTTCTTCGAGCCTCGATATGAGCGATGGTCCTTCGCGACGCATCAGCACGAGCGGAACGAGACTCGAGTAGCCGCCCCCAGAGCCATAGGACTCGACGCCGCGCCACTTGATGCTCTCGTAATCCCACCCGCCGCTTGGGTCGCGCTTCAACTCCTCTCCAAGCTGGCTCTGGAATCCGGTGTACTCAGACATTCTCACTTGCAAAGGGTGTCCTGTCAGGAATGGTCCCGTCAGGGCAACCTCGAATTGCTGCCATGCTCGCCGCACGCTCACACTTCACCCGCCGT